>ENA-OPCS01000174-OPCS01000174.1-human-gut-metagenome-genome-assembly--contig:-NODE-174-length-57809-cov-3.550559_pt1 | contig 57809 bp, 35 predicted proteins | sample MGYA00241256_ERZ501492 | MGnify/ENA primary metagenome ERZ501492 (study PRJEB25962, sample SAMEA2042512) | human gut metagenome | biome: human gut; feature: human-associated habitat; material: faeces... | reverse complement strand
TACAAAGAACAGAAAACTCTGATGCAGGAAGCCTTACAACAGCGTATCGAAGAAAAAGAAAAAGCACTGCGGATAGCACGCAAGGTAGCCCGTGAAACAGCCGAACGAAGAGACAAACAGAATGTACGCGGTGAGAAAGCTAATATTAAAAGAGGTGTTCCGCGCATTGTACTAAATGCATTGCAGGGAAAATCAGAAAAAAGTACCGGCAAACTTAACAGCGTGCATCAGGAGAAAGCCGACAAACTGACAGAAGAACGTAACCAACTCCGGGGTTCTCTCTCTCCAACGGCTGCGCTTAAAACAGATTTCAACGGTTCTTCCCTGCACACCGGAAAAACGTTAATTACGGCAAAGGATATCAACTTCGGTTATCATTCTGCTCCGAACGACAGCGATAGCCAAAGCGATAACGAACCTTCCGAAAATAACCTGCCGGAACAACTGCTTTGGCAAACTCCCGTCAGTTTTCAGTTAAAGAGTGGCGACCGCCTCCGCATAGAAGGGACCAACGGCAGCGGAAAGACTACTCTCTTGAAAATCATCACCGGACAACTTCAGCCACAGACAGGAACACTCACACGGGCAGATTTTTCTTATGTTTATCTGAATCAGGAGTATTCTATCATCGACGACCGGAACAGTGTCCTTGAACAGGTTTACGCTTTCAACAACCGCAATCTGCCGGAACATGAAATAAAGATCATCCTGAACCGTTACTTGTTTCCCGCTTCCGAATGGGACAAGTCCTGCCGGAAATTAAGCGGCGGCGAGAAGATGCGGCTCGCTTTCTGCTGCCTGATGATCAGCAACAACACACCGGATATGTTTATTTTGGACGAGCCGACCAACAATCTGGATATACAGAGTATCGACATCATCACTGCGACTATCAGAAACTATACAGGTACCGTCATAGCCATTTCGCACGATAATTATTTCATTCGAGAAATCGGTATTACGTTTGGAAGCATAATACATCAACGTATCTGCCGCATCTACCAAATTATCGAAAGTAGCCTCTCCACGAGCTTCCAACTGCATTTCAAAACCACCGGAGCTGCCCAGTCCCGGTATAACCGGAGGAGTAGACAGGTAGACTTTACATTCGGGGTATTCTCTCAAATGTTTTTCTACCGTATCCATAATTTTTTCAATACTGGTGCTCTTTCTCTCTTCCCAGGGTTTCAGAATAACGGTCAGCTCGGCACGTCCCTGATTACTCCCTACACGCGGGCTGCTTCCGGTCACGTTCTGCACATATTCTATATATGGATTCTTCTCCAGATAAGCAATCGCGCGTTCCGTTACTACACGGGTTCGCTCCAAGGTAGCTCCTTCCGGCAGTTCAAGTTCAATCTTAAAGTATCCCTGGTCTTCTACCGGCAAGAAACTGGTCGGAATAATCCGGTGAATCAACAGAATAGCAATCAATACCATACCAAAAGCACTCAAAACCCGACGAGGATGCTTGATAGTACGGGTGACGGCAGCTACATACTTATTGCTTCCGATACCCAGCCACTCATTGATCTTTCTGAATACTATATTTTTCTTCTTGCCACTATCCGGTTTCAAAATGAGCGAACACATCACAGGGCTCAGCGTTAAAGCAACCACAGTAGAAATCAGTACAGATACCACGATAGTTACCGTAAACTGACGATACAGCTGCCCGGTAATTCCACTCAGAAAACTTACCGGAACAAACACAGCCGCCAATACCAGTGAAGTAGCGATCAATGCGCTTGATAATCCGTTCATCGCTTTCTTTGTCGCCTCATAGGGACTCAGCTTCTCCGTTTCCATAATATGCTCTACTCCTTCCACCACTACAATCGCATCATCGACCACGATACCGATGGCGAGAATCAAACCGAGTAAGGTCAATATATTAATAGAGAAACCAAAAATCAGCATGATTCCGAAAGTACCAATCAGGGAGATAGGTACCGCTACCACCGGAATCAATGTAGCACGCCAGCTCTGCAAAGACAGATACACTACCAACACAACCAGCACCAATGCTTCGAACAACGTCTTATATACCTCATGAATAGACTCGGAGATATACGTTGTCATATCAAACGGAATCTCATAACTCAATCCTTCCGGAAAATTCTCGCTGATTTCTTCCATCGCCTTCTTTACATTCTCGGCTACTTCCATCGCATTGGCACCCGGCAACATGTAAATACCCAGTACCGCTGCATTCTCACCATTGATACCACTCTCGGTATTGTATGAAGGGGCCTCCAAGGATACACGTGCCACATCCTTCAGCCGGATGATGGAACCATTGGCATTGGCACGTACCACAATATCCTCAAATTGCCCTACTGTAGAAAGACGTCCCTGAGTAGTGATAGGAATCGTTATATCCAGTCCCTGTACCGGCTGCTGACCTAATACACCGGCTGCCGATTCACGATTCTGATCTTTCAAGGCATTCTGCAAGTCCTGCACAGTCAATCCGAAGTTAGCCAGCTTATCAGGCTCTGCCCATATCTGCATAGCATAGTAACGGCTACCGATATTAGATACACGTCCTACCCCCGGAATACGGCGAATCACATCGAGCACATTGATCGTAGCAAAGTTGCTCAGGTAAATTTCGTCAAACTTAGGATCGGTAGAAGTCAGACAGAGTGTCATTAACTGACTGGGTGCCTGTTTCTCTACGGAAATACCATTCTGAATCACTTCCGCCGGAAGACGGGATTCAGCCAGCTTCACACGGTTCTGAATTTCCACAGCAGCCAGATCCGGGTCGGCAGATACATCAAAGGTAACTGTTGCCGAGAAGCCACCAGAGTTAGAACTGTTCGATTCCATATAAAGCATACCGGGCGTACCATTGATTTCCTGTTCAATCGGAGTAGCCACCGCCTGCGACACGGTAAGCGCACTCGCACCCGGATAAGACGCACTGATCTTTACCACCGGAGGCGTGATCTGCGGATACTGATCCACCGGAAGCATGGTCAGCCCGATGACTCCGACAATCACAATCACGATGGAAATGACAGCCGAAAATACCGGCCTGTCTATAAAAAAACTAACTTTCATTGATTATTCTCCTTTTGCGTTATTCTTCATTCCTGTTGTAGAATCACCTGCCACCATAGTGGTATCCTTCACCTCAGTTTCCGGCTGACTGATCCGTACTTTCATACCCGGGGTCAACTTATGGAAACCTTCTACAACAATTGTCTCTCCTACAGCGAGTCCTCTTTCCACTACGACGTTATTCCCCACTTCGGGTCCTAACTCGATAAAACGTTTCTCTACTGTATCATCTTTACGCATTGTATAAATATAAGCTCCGCCTTTTTCAATGGTAACAGCTTTCATCGGAACCACGATGGCTCCTTCACGCACGTCCAAAAGTAGTTTTACTTTGGTAAACTGTCCCGGAAGCAATACCTGTTTTGGGTTAGGCATCTCTGCACGTACGGAGAAAGTACCTGTCTGGGGATCGACCTGCGGCTCTGCAAAATCAACATATCCTTTATAGGGGTATACGGTATTATCCGCCAAAGTAATAGTAATGTTCGGTTGCCAGGAACGGGTAGAGTCCTGCTGACCGAGGTTAATATTACGTTCTTTACTTTTCAGATAATCGAGTGCCGTCATACTGAAATCGACCAATACGGTATCGCTTTTTACTACTGTAGCCAGCAGAGACTTTCCTCCCGGACCAACAAGCGTTCCCAAGTCTACATTTCTTTCACTGATATGTCCGGCAAGAGGTGAACGAACGATAGTATAGCCTAACTCGAGTTCAGCCTGCGCCAAGTCCGCCTCACTCATCGCTACTGTCGCAACAGCGCTTTCATAAGCTGCTTCCGCATTATCCAGATCCAGCTGGCTAGCGGCATTTTGTTCGTACAACGGACGGATACGTTTCAAGTCACGTTCAGCTTTCAATGCCTGTGCTTCGTCCTTTTTCAACTGAGCCCGCGCTTTGTCGGCTTTCGCACGATATTGGTCCTGATTGATCACAAACAAGACCTGATTCTTATTTACATAAGTGCCTTCGGCAAAAAGCATGTTTTCCAAATAGCCTTCTACCCTGGCACGTACTTCGACAAATTGCTGGGCACGGATACGCCCCACATATTCTCCGAATATTTCTACATCGTCTTTTATAACCGGTTCAACAATCACTGTCGGCATTTCCGGTGCAGCCTTCTGAGGTCGTGTCAGTATCCAATACACTCCCAACACAATTACCATACATACTACAGCAGCAATGGTTCTCTTTCTCCTCAGTTTCAACTCATGTTTCGAAAAGAATAATCTCATATCGAATCTTATTATTTAATTTAACTTATGTTTGTTCTACACTCTATTATGCAATACACATACCAAAATATCCTGTTTTATCTTATCTATTTATTATCAACGTATTACGTTTTTCCTCTTGAAGACAGAAGTGTGGAAAACATCCTTAAAGTGTAGAATTTATCCACATTTCCGACTTTTAGAACATTTTTTATAGTTCTTGTTTCATCAACTAAACAATTTATCCCCTACATTTGTAGTTATATTGTACATCAACACAATAACATGTCCTAATGAAAAAACAAATCTTTTCAACATTAGTTTTTGCAATGTGCCTGATATTACCTTTTTCTGTTTATTCTCAGGAACAACGGAAGAAGGTCGGCGTCGTCCTCAGTGGCGGCGGTGCCAAAGGAGTGGCACATATCAAAGCACTGAAAGTCATCGAGGAAGCAGGCATTCCGATCGATTATATAGTAGGCACTAGTATGGGATCTATAGTCGGTGGACTTTACGCCATCGGTTATACTCCGGAACAACTGGACAGTATGGTACGCAAGCAAGACTGGACTTTCCTTTTGAGCGATCGTATCAAACGCAGTGCCATGTCGCTCACCGAACGCGAACGCTCTGCAAAATACATTGTTTCGCTTCCTTTTACAAAGAATCCGAAAGCTGCCATGTCCGGAGGAATTATCAAAGGACAGAATCTTGCCAATCTGTTCTCTGATCTGACAATGGGCTACCATGACTCGATCAATTTTAATAAGTTACCGATCCCCTTCGCTTGTGTATCGGCCAATGTAGTCAATGGAGACCAGATCATATTCCATGATGGCGTACTCTCTACTGCCATGCGTGCCAGTATGGCCATCCCTGGTGTATTTACACCGGTACGCAAAGACAGTATGGTATTGGTAGACGGTGGAATTGTCAATAATTATCCGGCAGATGTGGCCAAAGCAATGGGAGCCGATATTATTATCGGAGTCGATGTTCAGAATGCGCTGAAAAGTGCCGACAAACTCAACAGCGCTCCGGACATATTGGGGCAGATTGTTGATCTCACTTGCCAGACCAATCATGAAAAGAATGTAGAACTCACTGATACCTATATCAAGGTAAATGTAGACGGATTTTCTTCCGCCAGCTTCACTCCGGCAGCCATCGATTCTCTGATGCGTCGGGGCGAAGAAGCCGCACGTGCACAGTGGAATTCCCTGATTGCCTTAAAAAAAGAAATCGGTATACCGGACAATTATGTCCCCAAACAACATGGACCGTACTCTTCTCTTTCCAATTCACGGACAGTATACGTCACAGATATATCTTTCTCCGGCGTAGAGGCTGATGACAAAAAATGGCTGATGAAGAAGTGTAATCTCAAAGAGAACAGTAACATTACCACTCAGCAGATAGAACAAGCTGTGTATCAGTTGCGTGGCAGTCATTCTTACTCAAGCGCCAGCTACACACTTACCAACACTCCCGAAGGGTACCACCTTAATTTCTTGTTAGAAGAAAAATATGAGAAAAGAATCAATCTAGGCATCCGTTTCGACTCGGAAGAAATAGCATCCCTGCTGATTAATGCCACAGCGGATCTCAAAACTCATGTTCCTTCCCGATTATCCCTGACCGGCCGATTAGGAAAGCGATATGCCGCACGCATCGATTACACTCTCGAACCGATGCAGCAACGCAATTTCAATTTCTCATATATGTTTCAATATAATGACATCAACATCTATGATGAAGGTGAACGTGCCTATAACACTACTTACAAGTATCATTTAGCTGAATTTGGCTTTTCGGATGTCTGGTACAAAAACCTCCGCTTCGGACTCGGACTTCGTTTCGAATATTATAAATACAAAGATTTTCTTTTCAAGAAACCGGAACTCATTGGACTGGATGTAGAATCCGAACATTTCCTGAGTTATTTCGCTCAGGTACACTATAGTACATTCGACAAGGGGTATTTCCCTTCCAAAGGAACTGAATTCAAAGCTGCCTATTCACTCTACACCGATAATATGGCTCAGTATAATGATCACGCCCCGTTCTCCGCACTGAGCGGTTCATGGGCCAGCGTAGTTCCCGTAACCCGACGTTTTTCTATCATTCCATCCATCTATGGTCGTGTTCTGATTGGAAAAGACATCGCCTATCCCTTGCAAAATGCCATTGGCGGCGAAGTATACGGACTCTACATTCCACAGCAACTGCCGTTTGCCGGTGTGACCAATATGGAACTGATGGACAATTCTATCATGATTGCATCCGTGAAACTCAGACAACGGATGGGAAGCATTCATTATCTCACTCTGACAGGTAATTATGGCTTGACGGACAGTCACTTCTTCGAAATACTGAAAGGGAAACAACTGTTTAGTATCAGTGCCGGATATGGTATGGACAGTATTTTCGGTCCATTGGAGATTACGTTCGGATATTCCAATCAGACTGATAAAGGAAGCTGTTATGTGAATCTGGGATACTACTTCTGATTCCCTATTTCTGTTCCCGCATACATAGGACTATACTTACCATGATGAGAAAAAATTCTCACTGCGATGAGACTTTTTTCTCATCATAGTGAGAATTTTTTCTCATCGCAGCAAGAACACTTGAGAATATTCAGCATCCTAATCTGCTGTTATACAAACTTTTCCCTTTTCTGCAGATAAAGTAATCCGACCATCATCCAAACTAAACTGGCGGATAAAAGGAAAATGCGGTTTTTGATAAGGATTCCCTCCCAAATGATCGGATGAACATTATCGGGAACACGAAAAGGATTCAGCAGAACGTTCCAGAAAGAATCCGGCTTACCTAAGAACATCAATGCAATGCCTATAATAATCATAAATACGGCAGTTCCGTTTCCACTCCGCGTAATGGTAGACAGCATAAAAGCCATATTTCCGAAAAAGAGTATCGGGAACATCAACTGTAATGCCATCTCAAGCGGATTGACCGGATACAGCAATAAAATGGCTATGTATGAAAAGATAATCAGAATAACAAAAATTGCCACATAAATCATCAATAACCGCACGCCCCAAACCTTATACTTATAGTCAGGGATTCCAAAAAGAATCTCCAATATCCGGCTATCTTCATCATTCTGAATGCCGAATACAGCCGGATAGAAAATAAGCAGCATAGACGGAAACATCAGGATGCTATAGATGAGTCCCTCGTTAATCTCCTCCCGTTTCCAGGCATTCTGAAACATGAAAAGAGCAAAAAAGCCAAATGCAGCCAACAGAAACCAGAAAAACTTCCCGGCAAATATAATCTTCAGGTTATACCTGACTACTTTAGGCAACAGTTGTATCAATTGTTTGAATGTCATATCCTTCTTTTCTTTTTAATTCATATTCTTCAGCAGACAGAGATAAGCGTCTTCCAAATTAGCTTCTACCTCTACAGCCCCTTCATAAGGCTGTCCGACAGAAAGATAGCGCACCCGAATCGTATCGCCTTCCTGAATATGATGTATTACCAACGATTTGTCCAGTACTTTTTCAAATTCTGTCTTATCTATATTAAACTGCCATACTTTCCCGTTAGCCATTTCCACCATGTCCGAAGGATCACCGAAATATTTCAGTTCACCCTTATTGATCACCACTACCTGATTACAGGAACTGGATATATCCTCAATGATATGAGTGGAGAAAATAACGATACGGTCCTTACTCAACTCTACCAGCAGATTACGGAAACGGATACGTTCGCGAGGGTCGAGTCCCGCTGTAGGCTCATCCACAACCAGGATACGCGGTAAATGAAGCAGAATAAGCGCAATACCAATACGCTGTTTCATACCTCCCGAGAAAGAACCTATCTTTTCGTCTTTCCGCTCGTACATATGTACCGCTTTCAGTACATAATCCAGACGCTCCTTTCGTAACTCACCGTCTACAATCCCTTTCAGTATAGCCTGATAATCCAGAAACTCCCACGAAGTCATATTCTCATAAGTTCCGAATTCCTGTGGAAGGAAACCTATCAGACTCTGTAGCTCTTCTCTGTAGATACGGGTATCCAGACCATTGATCCAGATACTACCATAACTCTGCTCAAAAATACCACAGATGACACGCATCAAGGTCGATTTACCGGCCCCATTGGGTCCCAGTAGTCCGAACATACCCGTCTGAATCTCGAACGATACTCCACGCAATGCTTTGAAAGGTTTGCGTCGTTTTCCAATCATAGGAACACTCTTCACCATACGGAAATAGGAACGGCGAAGCCCTGCAAAACGTCCGGTGACACGCTCTATATTTACATCGTGATCATACAGATACTGGGAAGTGACATAGATAGCAATACCCACCAGCCATAACAATCCGATCATGATGACCAGTCCGTTATTATCCAGCTTTCGGAATAACTGAAACAGGATAAGAGGAGGAAGACTCCAGAATATCACCCGGTTTACGATCTTTGTTACCCGATTATCTCCGTACCGATAATATAAATAGGAACGTACCTTTCTCCACAAATACAGTATCGCTGCATAAATAGCGAACGAGAACAGGAATATCCAAAGCCTGTTATGAATGAAGAAATAGGTGAAATAAATGGCAAACAGTAAGATACCAAACTGCCATAGCACATTGATAAAGTCCTTCAGAGAATGATATTCATTGCTCAATCCCAGACGTTTGCGTAATTGCAAACCACTGTTCCACTGACGGCTGATGTGTCCAGGCCAATCGTAGATCTTAACCAGATTGCGGACAGAAATACGTATTTCTTCATCCGGATTGATAACCTCCGCCTTAGCTCTCCGAAGACTGGTTTGCGCAAAGTATGTCATCCCCGGTATGCCTGCAATCAGTGCTACCAGATAGATTGACTGCCAAAGCATTCCGTCAGTGTATAGCCAGATACAGATTACACCGGACACAAAAAGAATCAGGTGAATGGTCCATAGTTTACGGGATAACGAACGGTACCACTGAAGCACATTTTCCAGTCCCATACAAACTGTCGGAATTAAAATCAGCGTCAGCATGGCGGAAAAGAAAAGTCCGCCTATCACTGTAATGGCAAAAGGTGCACCGATAGCCCCTGCATACTCCGTATCTCCCATAGCCAACGGAAGCATGGCAGCAATTGTGGTGATGGAAGTAATCAGAATGGGACGAATACGTGACATACCGGCAGTCATCAACGCCCTGTTCCGACGGTATCCCCGTTTACGCAAAATGTTGGCGTAATCTATCAGAATGATTCCGTTATTGACGACTACTCCCAACAGAATAAGGAACCCTGTCAGTGTATTCGCATTCATCAGACTGTTGCTCGAAAGCAATAATGCCAGCAAAGAACCGATAGCAGCCAACGGAATGGTAAAAAGCAACACAAAAGGCGTCACTACAGATTCGAAGACTGAAGCAAGGATCATAAATATCAAAAGAAAAGCTGCCAGAATAAGGAATTTGAAATCCCCGAATTCATCCTCCTCATGGAATACCTGCACAGCGACTCCGGACGGAAGATTATAACTGGCAATCAACTGGTCGATATCGGAACGATATCCTCCCAATAAATCTTTCGAAGACTGAACATCTCTCGGAAAAGCATAGTATACCTCAATCTGCTTATCTTGATTGACACGGATGATGCGCGAACGCCCACGTCCATAATTCAGAGACGATATATCTTCTAGATTGTGCATACCGCCATTGGCATTTTCTATCCGGATAGCACGCAAGTCATCCACAGTTTTCTCTTTCTGAGCTTTTTCCTGTGCCTCTTCTTCAGTTTCCTTTTCCGGTATTTCGTCACGGATAATAATATCATAAATATCCTCTCCCACCTTGAAAGTAGCTTCGGAAGAGTATTCATTATTAAGCGCAGTTAATCCGGTGGTAATATTGCCACGGTTAATATCATAGGCAGTCAGCAGAATAGGGTCAAAGTTCAGATTTATTTCCGCCTGACGGGGAGTATACGAAACATGAGTATGCTGTACAAAATCCTGTTCGTCCAACAAATAACGCACTTCCTCTGCCACCATCTGCATCATTTCGAAATCAGATCCCCTGATCACCACCCGTTCACTGTTGTCACCGATGCCCAACAAACGCATGAATCCGCCCAGACTGCTCAGAGCCGAGTTATCTCCTCCGCCTCCCATAGCATCAGAAACATAGATTTCCGCACCATTGATATTGGCAACTTTAGTCTGCACATCCGCTTTTATATCGGCTATTTTCCGTTTGGCGATCTTTGTGTAATCTTCCTGCAAAACGAGTGTCAGAGTCGCCTCTTTTTCCCGAATACGGCAAATCAGATCTTTCTTTTCCGGAAAATCCTCCAGACGTTCTTCCAGTACCTTTACAATCTTATCCGTATTTTCAAGCGTACTTCCGGTAGGCATCACGACACTGATGTTGAACCGGTCTGAAGCAACTTCTTTCATCTGTTGCACATTCAAGGTCAATGACAAAATCAACGTTGCAAAAAGCAAGATCACAGCTCCAAAGACTGTCACTCCCGGATTACGCATACAAGTCTTCAATAAGACCAGATAGACCTGCATCGGACGCTGAACGATCGATACTTTTTCATAAACGACACTGTTCCCACTCTTACTCTTCAAAAGAAGGTAAGTAATCATCGGTATAAAAAGTAAAGCTACAAACAGCGAGATCGTCAAAGTTGATATAATGGATACTCCGATATGGTGCCCGATCAGTTTTATCAGGAAATTATCAGAAAAAACGAACGGCAGGAATACAGTAATGGTAGTCAGGGTAGCCGCCACAATGGAGCGCCACACTTCTTTTGTTCCCTGCGTTACCGAACGTTCGGGCGTATAGCCGTTTCCCGACAAACGATAAATATTCTCAAGCACCACGACACTATTATCCAGCAGCATTCCGATGGCCAACGCCATTCCTACCAAGGTAAGACTATTGATAGTGATACCAAAAGCGTAGAAGAAGTTGAAAGCCGTATAGACAGAAATCGGTATGGAAAGTGCGATAAAAAACACCAGCCGCATATTCTTCAGGAAAAGCCAAAGAACGAACACAGCCAATAATCCCCCTACCAATGCCAGATTAATAATCTGGTTGATATTATTTTCCATGGTTTCAGCCTTGTTCTCCTGAATGACAATTTCCAGTTCGAGCGGAGCCAGTTTCTCATTCAGCTTTTCAATCACATCGGATACACGGTGTGAAAGTTCAATCAGATTAGCCTGTGAATCATTGATCAAAGCAACCGAGACGGCTTCTTTTCCATTCACACGACTATAAGTGGTTTCATCTTTCAAGTCAAAAAAGACGGTTGCCACGTCTTTCAGCAGAATAGGACCGGGAGCGACAACTATATTCTCCAAATCAGAGACTTTGGTATACATCGCATTGACATGGACAAAATTCTTGCTGTTGGGTTCATCTGCGAAGCCTACAAATGTCTTTTCCTGGGTATTCTGCGAAAGCAAACCGCTTATTTTGGAAGCTGTGAGGTTCAGAGCTTTGCAAGCCTCCGGATTCAGACGTACTTCAATAGCTTTCTGCCGTCCTCCGTAGATATTGACGGAAGCTACTCCATCTATGTTCTCCAGATCAGAGCGAACATCCTCGTCTACCAGACTCCGGACACGGTCAGTTCCTCCCGTACCACGCACTTGAAGCACCATGAAGTTATTATTCATCTGAGCAATATCCACTTTCTGTACCTGTACGGTAAAACCGGTCGGCAGGGAGGCTGCGATTTCATTCACTTTCTCCTGCAGTTTAAGACTGGTCATCTTGAAGTTGATATTCTTTTTAAAGTCAATCTGTATGCTGGACTGCCTCCTGTCAATGTAGGATTGCAGTTTGTCTACTCCACCTATCGCACTGACCGCTCCTTCGAGTGGAATAATCACTTCCGACTCTACATACGAAGGGTCCATATCCTGCTGTGACGACACCTGGACAAACAGAACCGGAAGTTCTGCGTTGGGCAGCAACTCCACCGGAAGTTGTTTATACGACACATAGCCCAGCAGGCTGAGTGCAATAAACAGCATACAAATCGTTATTCTCCTATTTAGTAAAAAGTTCATCTTCAGCTGTTTTTAGTTCGGCGATTTATACGTCTTTTGATATTCTCCAAGACATAATAGACACAAGGAATAACCATCAAACTCATCAGAGTAGAAGTTATCAATCCTCCGATCACAGCTATAGCCATCGGTGAACGTAAAGATGCACCTTCACCAAAACTGAATGTCATCGGAAGCATGGCCAGAATCGTAGTCAAAGTAGTCATGATGATCGGACGGATACGCTGTTGCCCTGCTTCTACAATGGCATCAGTCAACTCCATTCCCGCCTGACTAAGCTGATTGATACGGTCTACCAGAATGATAGAGTTATTGACGGCAATACCTCCCAGCATGACAATACCGATGACTCCCATCATATTGATAGTGGTTCCGGTAATGAAGAAAAGTAAGATAGCACCTACTACAGCCAGAGGAATAGTCAGCAAAATCGTAAACGGATGCAGCAAGGATTCAAACTGGGAAGCCATCACCATATAGACAAGTACAACAGAAAGCATCAGAGCAAACAACAGACTGTTCATTGATTCTTGTCGTTTTTCTTCTTCTCCTGTCACTGTGATACTGTAGTTAGCAGGCAATTCAATACCTTTCACCGTTTCACGCACTTCGGCTGCTACTTTATCCAGTGATTTACTCGCATCCATATTAGCCATCACCTTACCGATACGGCTTTGATTGCGGCGCAGAATCTCCTTGGGCGCTTGTCCGTGAGTAATGGTAGCAATCTCTTGTAATACAAATTCCTGTGTTCCACTTTTGATGACAAGAGCACCAAGAGAACTCAACGGGATATCCGGCACCTTTATGACGATATCACGCATCTCACCGCGATATTCCATTTTACCGACTTCCTTACCGCTTAATTGCTGCTTCAATTGTTCGATTACCATAGCCACACTCAGATTATTGATACCGGCTATCGTACGGTCAATCGAGATCACAACTTCCGGAGCACCGTCTTCCACGGAAGTAATAATATCATAGATTCCATTTACGCCAATCATCCGTTCCTTCACCTCTTCAGTCAACTGAGCAATCTCATCCAACTCCTCTCCTTTGACCTCCACAACAATAGGAGCCCCTTCGCTTCCTAACAGTGAACTCAGAGAATTCTCATCCTGCTGAATCGTCAGTTCCAGTCCGTCAGGATTCTTGGCCGATTCCACGAAAGACGCAATCACCTTTTCCGGTGAAAGTGTACATTCCGGTGAAAGGATCACTTTCATCATTGCTGTATTTTCTCCTTCAAATATCGCATTTTCCGAACCACTTCCCTCTCCGATATGGCTGTATACCGTACATAAAGAATCACTGCCAACAATGGTATATAACAATTCTTCCAAATTGCCTACAGCAGCGGAAGTACGTTCCATCTGTGTACCTTCGGGCATTTTGACTACAGCCGTAAACGTCTTGCTTTCCGCACGGGGCATAAACTCAGTTCCGATAAACGGAGTCAGTAACCCAGTCACGATAAGAAGCAACACTGCCATACCGATCACCAGCCAACGTCGCTGAATCAGCCTGCGAAGCACTCTGCTATATCCCGTAATACGAATGGACTTCACTTCTTCCAGCTTAATCTTCTTGCCGGAAAGCTGGATATATAACATCGGAATCACCAGGATAGCCACAAACAAAGAAGAGACCAGTGAGAAAGTTACCGTCCATGCCTGATCTTTAAACAGTTCGCCCGAAGCTCCGTGAAGATAAACAATCGGCAGGAAGACGACAATAGTAGTCAGAGTAGAAGCAATTACCGCATTGGCAACTTCTGCTGTCCCGTTAATAGCAGCCTCTTTGATACTCAATCCTTTCTCCTGATTTCGGAAGATACTTTCTATGACGACAATGGCATTATCTACGAGCATACCCGCCCCGAGCGCCAGTCCTCCCAATGTCATAATATTCAGTGACAGTCCGTTGAAGAACATCAGATTAAAAGTAGCCACAATCGAAATGGGAATAGCAAGGCTGACAATCAGTGTTGTCCCCATCCGGCGAAGGAATACAAACAAGACTACAATAGCGAGGATAACACCCAAAACAGCACTGCTCTTTACTTCTCCGATCGCACTTTTTATAAAAGTACCCTGATTCGAAATCACCTGAAAATGATAACCGGGCAATGCATTCTCTATCACTGCCAATTGGCGGGTTACCTCATCCACCACTTTTACAGTATTAAAGCGCATCTCCTTATAAATAGACAGTCCGATACTACGCTTCCCGTTAATCCGTACAATGTTCTCCGGACGAGCGTTCAAAAACTGCACAGTAGCCACTTCCTTCAAAAAAACAGGAGCTTTATTACTGTTGGCGGTTGCTGTACCCGTAGCATTGTTTCCAGATGCTTCCTCTTGTTGTTGTATCGGTTTGTATCCGACAATCAGATTCTCAAAATCATCTTCTGAAGCAAACAAGCTCGAACTTTTCACCAGATATTGTAATCCCAGTTCACTGACCCGTCCCCCGGATATGCTCTGATTGTTCGATTCGATGCGCGAAGCGATATCTTCTATTTTCAGTTGAAAAGCATCCAGTTTATAAGGATCAGTCTGAATGGTAAGAGTGCTGACTTCTTCTCCCGAAAGCGTAACTTCAGCCACACCTTCCAGACGAATCAACTCATTACGGATATAGCTTTCGGCAATTTTCCTCAATTCCGCCATATCTGTAATACTCTGATGAGACATTCCCACCAAAACTACCGGAGACAAGTTCGCATCATGCTGCGTAATCTTCAGTTCAGTGATATCCTTGTTCTGGGCAAACGGATTCATGGCTTTCTGCAAATCAAGAAAAGCCTCATCCATGTCCTTTGTCCAGGTATACTCTACAGTAATTCGTGCCGTCCCGGCTTTAATCACAGAAGAGACCTGAGTAACATCACTCTGCCGGATCGCCATAGACTCCATATTTTTAACGAATTGCTTTTCGATCTCCTCGGGAGGGCGTTCACCCGCCTTTAATTCAATAAACAGGCGGGGATTATTCAGATCGGGCAATAAATCCACACTCAACTGATCGTATGATACTTTTCCCAGCAATAAGAGGGCAAATACTACCATACAAATCGTAACCGGATTGCCTACTGCAAATTTGATTATATTCTTCATAAGTATTTCCTATTTTCAAAAGATGCGGTCATATATCGCATCCATGATTTACTTTTGGATTTTGACTTTGGCGTCTTCTTTCAGTGTTTCAAAACCCTTCACTACCAAATTGTCATTTACATTAAGTCCGGATAGAATTTCGATATTATATTCATCCTCCAGACCTGTTTGCAGATTGCGTATCTTTGCCGTATTCTTTTCGACGATATATACGTATTTCCGGCGACGATTGGACAAGATTACGTCTTTAGGTATAATGATAGAACTATCAGCTCTGTCAACGATAATATCTGCTTTGGCGAACATACCCGGACGCAACTTCAGTTGGTCATTATCAATCAGAATCTTTCCTTTAAAAGTACGTGTCTCCGTACTGATTGCAGGAGACAACTCACCGACTCTCGCTTTTAAAGTATCTCCGGGGATGGTATAATGAGTAATATATACCGGTTGCGCTTCCTTGACATAACGAATGCTGCTTTCCGGCAGATTGATATCCATATACATTTTATCATAAGCCATCAGACTCACCATAGCCTTTCCCTGCTCCACTCTTGTATCAGCCGTATAGTGAGGCAAATCAACAATCACACCATCAAACGGAGCTTTCACTTTCATCTTCTCCAGATTGAGTTTTGCGTTTTCATAATCGTAACGGGCATTCGTTACTTTTACTTCCGTATTCCGCATTTCACTCATCGTCACCCCTCCTTTTTCATAGAGAGCTTTCTGCTTTGACTGTTCCTGTTCGGCAATTTCAAGACTTAGTTTTTTAGCGTCAATAGCGATTCCGTTTTCATACTCCTTGTCTTCCAGACGGATTATCAGTTCCCCCTTACTTACCCTGTCTCCCATTTTGAAAGGTTTTCCGGTTCTCGGATTAGTCTGAAGTTTATAAAATCCGCTCATTTCCGCATTCTGAGATGCACCGTAAGTCGGCTGCACTGTTCCTGTTGTATTTATTAATTTACTGATAGAACCTTTCTTCAGCTCCACGACAGATACCGGAGTTGCAATATTATTGGGTGCGTTTTGTGGTTTGTTGCCACAGCCGGTTAACAATAAGGTTGTTAACAAAGAAGATGCAATAAAAATTTGATACTGTTTCATGGTCTGCTTATTTTTTATCAATAATGTCTTTCATAGGAACAAGAGGGATATTCTTGTCGAAATCATACAATGAAAGGATTTTAAGATTAAGTAATTCTATTCTGTAATTAATCAACGCCTGCGTATAAGTAATCTTCTTATTCGAAAGCTGAGTCTGGAACTGGCTCATTTCCATACCGGTTATGTCACCTTCCCGATAACGAGTCTGATTCAGATCATAGGTCAACTGTGCATTCTGTACATTTTGCTCGGCGATCTTAATCTGAGTCCGGAGGTTTTCGAGGTTACGCCATACCTGACGAATATTCAGCTCGATATCCACTTTATCCTCTTGAAACTCGAGTTCATTAATCCGTTGGGCCATCTTTTGTGCTTTAATCCTTGCTTTCTTTTCACCCCAATCGAAAATAGGAACAGCAAAACTGATAGAAACCCTCGGATTCTGTGTCGGATTATTATAGACTTTATTCAGGTGGCTATTATCTCCTATCAATCCGAAAGAGATGGATACATCTCCTTTAAACTCGTTCAGCGCTTTTGTCTTAATCATATCGAACTCAAGTTCCTTGCTCTCTATTTCACGTTGACGAAGTTCCAGACGCGAACCCAATCCATGCGATATGGCCTGGTCCAGATTTACCTGAATCGGTTTAATCTCCACTTCCGCAAATACGAGAATATCTTCATCCAGCCTCATTCCGAGAGTCTGTTTGAGTTTGTCCTTCGCATTCTCCAGATTCACCTGACTTTCGTCTACAGACGAACGTGCCGTAGCCAGATTCAGTTCCGCTTGAAAGAGTTCGTCCTTCGCTGCTAAATCCGCTTCTACCTTATTCTTGATAATATCATAACTTTGCTGGGCATTAACCAGTTCTTCACGACTGATTTCCAGATTACTCTGTGCCATATAGACAGAATAGAACTGATCGGTTATACTTTTCTCCGTATTCAGTTGCTGCAAAGCATAACTGATATTGGCATTTTCATAATCATACTCTATTTGCTTGAGTTCCATTTTACGCTTGTTGTATGTGAAAATAGGCTGAGTCAATTGCAGATAGAGGTCATTGCTGAATGCCCGGTTACTAGTTTTATCGCCTTCTATAATGGAGCTGTTGTCCTGCCAGCCAAAACGGTTGATTAAAGAAATTGTACCGTCTGTCCATAGAATGGGCTGATCGACCTGAAAGGTCCCGCTGGTATTGAATGTTTCATTCGTGTACCATTGTGACAGACGATTATCGAAACGCCTGTTCTTGTTATAGTCCACCGGGTTCAGATTTAATGAAAATCGAGATTTTAATGAAGCCTTCTGCGCCAGCAGATTCTGCTTATATCTCTCCAGATTCATGTAGGAACGGCGAAGAGAAGGACTGTTCTCCTGCGCAATCTCCATTGCCTTGTCAATCGTTAAAGGAATTTGTCCTTGTGATGTCAGGGCAATTCCCGTAAAAGTTACGATTGTCAGCAGCATTCTTTTTAATAGTAGTAAGTCACTTTGCATATAGTTTGCTGTTTTAATAATTATCGTTTCACTATTTTCACTGCGTCGGCTGTCACAGAGCGTAGCTTACATTCATCCGTCAGCACGACACGAACCGTATCGGCACTAAAATAGTAAGTACCGAGTTGTTCCCAACCCTCATTGGCTTTTCTCAGATTGATATAGGCATCTTCCATCTCACTGTCGTATGCCACCCTGAAATGATATTCACCCTGAAGGCGGTCATTCCATCGCAGCTCATCATCCTTGAATACATGATAATAAAGCTCATATTGACCGGCTTCCGGCACAGGAATTTTCCATGTAGCCGTCTGACTGCCGTCTCCACTCTTAATCACATAGGCCGAACGGATATATTTACCATAATATTTAGCATTGGTGGTGGCCGTCCATTGTAAAGGCGCACGCCACCAGGATATGCCCGAATATTTAAAGGAAGTATCCTCCACTTTATCCAGCCATTTAGGCAGAAGTCCTACGACAGCAGGGGTAGAAAGTACAAAGAGAGTGGAATCTTCATTATCCACAATAACCTCTCCCGGCATTTCTAAGGATGATTCCGGCAAGGTATAGATAGTGTCCTTGACTATTTTATTCCGTTCTTGTTTTACATTACCAATGGATTGCCGTATCATATAAGGCAGATTGCCGGAAACCATCGTATTGATTTCCACATCACGTATCTGTTCTTCCCAGACAGAAACAAATTCTTTGCTTGTATGGGCAGCTATCTCTACCTTTTTTCTGGCTCTGGGATCTTCCATCGGTTGATACCACCAGCCATTTTGAAGAACGTTCATCTGAATTATTCCGTCATAATCCGAGTTATTGCTCACCAGTACTTTCAAGACAAAGAATTCTTCTCCTCCTTTATTGACAACTTTGGTCAGTTCGGGCTCTCCGATCGAATAAAAAGGAAGAGGCGTCAACTGTTCCCATTCTTTCAAATATGAATAAAGATCCGTCCGGCTCATTTCTCCCAGAGTATCCAGCATATTTTCAAACTTTATGTTCAGAAATGTATTACGCTTCAACATCGCATATAGTGAATCTCTGAAAGCATCTACGCCCATGTTTATTTCTGACCGGGCAAAAAGACGGCTTGCCTCCAGTCCTACGATATTATTTTGCAGATTACGCTGTTCCACATCAGCCAGCAACTCCTTGAACGTATGCTTTTCCAGCAGCAGGTTGGCCTTTTCATTGTTACTAAGCCCATTTATCTGACGTTCCCACCCTTCATTTTCCGACTTCTTTTGCAGATATAGCTCAATAGCCCGATTGGCAACAGGCCATTCCGAAGAGTAAATATTGTACCGGAAATTATAAATCTGCGGGAAAAGGAAATAAGGATTTGCCGTAGACGAAAGATTTCCCCGTCCTCTACTACCCGACGAAAAGTTATAATCGCCTTCTGTTCGCAAAAACATCCAGGCAAAGTTACTAAAAGTCCGCATCTGGGCTTCCTGCATACTGATTTCATTATTTCCCGACCACCGGATATGATTCTTCACCTGCCTCTTCACATCCAGTTCCCAGAATATAGCTCCTTTTTCGGGGAACAATACCATTTCTGGTTGTACTGTCTCCTGCGCTTGCGACCAGGCACGTTCATAGCTGGCAAATTGCACAGGAACTTCTACAATAGAAAATCGCTTGAAAGGGTAATCCAGTTTATATTGCCGTGCCAGTTGCTCTTTCACATTACGTATCAGCCAAGGAATGGTATCGTGAATAGAATCAAACGAAGCAGTAAAATAGTCATGATCCCTTAAATGCCAGACGCTATAAAGAATGCTGTCCGCATAAGCACTTTTTTGCTGATAGTCACCTATGACCAACGATAGTGTCTGAGACGGAAAATCACCTTTGAATGAATACACTCCTTCTTCATCACACTTTCCTTCCCCTTGAGAAAGAGGAACTAACCCCGGTAGAGGCTTGACCTTCAAGCGATAATTACTGAAATAAGTTTGCTGCCAGTCAGGATTTTTATCACTATAGCTTGTTCCTGCACGGGGATACCAATAAGTTTCAGGGGTAAGCATCAGATAATTTTTCGTCTGAAAACTATACTGCTTGTCTATGTTGAACAGAAACTTTTTATTGGAAGCTTGCAGCACTTCGGGAGGGATATCCAAATAACAGAATGAGTTATCTATCTGTCCGTCATACCTGAATGTTGCAGAGATTGTATCGCCTTTGGCATGCTTCGTGCCGAAATCCACCAATACTATTTGCTTGTCACGTTTAAACTTGAGTTGCTGTCCGGCCGAATGAACGGAATGAATGGTTAATCCCGGATTCAAACAGAAGGTGAATACGGCAGATGAGTCCAATGCCACTCCTTTCACAGTTACTTCCGACAGAAAATCTTCAGGATGCTGCTCTACAGAAAGATCATATTCATGAATGAACATCTTCGGAGTAGAAACATATTGGTTGTTGATCTTCGTATAGGTAGCGCGTATATCACTTTGATATAAAATCGAATGTATATGCCAATAACCGCATACGAAAGCTAACATGAGAGTACAAAAAGAAATAACCAGCCACGGATAATTACTGTGCGATGAATTCGGCAGACGCCTGAACAAGGAAATCGTGAAAAAGACAAACGCCAGTCCGGCAAGAAAATAGATGCCACGATGATTTAAAATCACCTCCCAGTTGGAAAAACCGACAATGCTGGACTTCACCAAAGGAAGACTATAAGCCATATAATCGAAAAGATAATAAAACTTATCTTCAATATAAAAAACAGTCAAGCCGATATATCCCAATAATAGAACGAACGTCAGTGCCTGATTTTTCAATACCAGCATCAGAAAGATAGCCAGACCAATAATAAAAATCAGCGTAGGTACACTGATCAACAGAAAATAAAGCAAATAAGCCATCCAGTCCACTTCTCCCAATGTCAGGTTGAATGCAGCCGTAATAGCCATAATAATGAGATTCAGCAACAAAAAGACGCGCAGATTTCCCCAAATCTTACCGATGACGTATTCAGCATTACTTAATGGACGGACATAAAAGACTTCTGATGTATCCAGCTTTTTATCTCTTTTCAGGAAGTCGGATGCCAGAAAAATAGCAATAACAGCCTGCCCTGTATTTAGCAACAGTAAAATTAGATAAGGAATGTTCGATGGAATGGCTGTAGCAATCCAAAAGCCTCCGCTATCTTCCGATACGAACAACTGGAAATTGAAAAAAGTAATGATAGTTACAGCGAGTACCGTGAATACTCTGAAGAACCAGCTTCTGATTAATAATTTACTTTCATATTTTGCTACCGATTGTATATTAGATATAAAGGTCATATCAGCATATCGTGTTTAGTCGTTTGTCCAAAGGTTTAATTGATTCTCCATGTAATATACATAGGCGTGTTCCAGATTAGGGGGAAATGGTTCCGCTTCGTATCCTTCTACTTTATCGGCAACCACCTGTACTTCCCAGATTGTCCCCGATGGAATCGTTGAGATTACCGGATATTTTTTATCGATCTCATGCAACTGATCTCCCGCAGCCCTGATTCTCCACACTTTACCCTCGGCTAATTTCAGCATATCTTGCGGAGAACCGTTGAAGGAAACTTGTCCCCGGTTCATTAACGCCATATTATTACAAGTACTGGAAATATCACCGACAATGTGAGTAGACAAAATAATAGTCACATCATTCTCGCTGACCTCCGAAAGAAGATTACGGAAACGGATACGTTCTTCCGGGTCAAGTCCGGTAGTAGGTTCATCAACAATGATTACTTTAGGATGATGTATCAGCGCTTGTGCGATTCCTAACCGCCGCTTCATACCTCCCGATAATTTATTGGCATATCGTTCGCGAACATCGAACAAACCTACGTTTTCGAGCATTTCATCCACAGCCTGTTTCCTCTGCCTGCTATGGGTCATACCGGACAGACGCGCCGCGTAATCAAGAAACTCATACGTTTTGTATTTGGCAAAAAAACGAAAGTCCTGAGGAAGATACCCCAGAATACCGCGTATTTCTTTTCGCTGTTTCATCAAATCATAACCGCAAATTTCTACCTGCCCGGAAGTTGGTTCCATAAGGGCTACAAGAATACGCATTAAAGTAGATTTGCCGGCGCCATTGGGTCCTAATAAGCCAAACATCCCTGCAGGTATTTCCAGATTGACATCTTTCAAGGCATGATTTCCGTTTGGATAGATCTTATTAAGGTTCTTAATAATTATGCTCATGACATTTTATTTGTCCTATGTTGTATTGGGTGATAAAGATAGGCTTTATTTACAGGATACAAATCATAATTATAAACATTAACTTATATTAGTAGAATTCTGTTTGAAATGGACATTCAAGAAACATCCATATATCTCATAAACGAAAAGGAAGAAACCACTTCACAGTGACCTCTTCCTCCTCATATCCCATATGATTATTACCCAACAGGGTTTATAAAAAAGGGTTTTATTAAAAAAGGGTTATTTTTATGATCTTTATTATTTATTAGTTACTTCCACCCTGGCCGCCACTATGGGTAGGATTAGTAGTCACTGTCTTATACTGATGGTCAGTTCCGGTATAGCGTGTTGCAGTTACTGAAATCTTCACATCCTTATTATTATACTTCACTGTGGTCGACAATGTAGTAGTACGAGTCTTGGCATAGCAAGTATAAGTCATTGTTGTATAACCGTTCACATTTACAGTATTATAGGTACGAGTTGTTTCTGTAATACCTGATGCCGATCCCATCAATGAGTATAAACGAGTTTTGAAGAAAGCTACCATAGCATTAACTGTTTCTGGTTTTGCACCTGACAAAGCTTTTTCTACAGCCGCTTTAATATCCGCATCTTTACATTCCCAACCCGACTTTTCTTTATAAGTCAATACAATTCCTGTTACAGCTTTAGGATTTTCACTGTTATCACGACTTGCCTGTCCTAAAATCTCACTCTTCACTACATTTTCAGTACTAACTTTACTAGTGACTTTATTTTCCATAGCATAGGAAGAGAAATGCTTAACTTTAGTTGTGTAGCTACCTGATTTCTCATCATAAACAACTTTATTAATGTCCTCTGTTTGTGGAACCCACTTTCCATTCTCCAAATAAGTAAGCTCTATATCTTGGGCAAAAGTCACACCCGGAATAGGATTAGGAATAGAGATCGTTACAGCCTCCTTAAATTTCAAACCACTAGGTTCAAAGTGTGCTGCCGCCAAAGGTATGGTCTTTTCTACTTCTTTATTCTCTTCTTCTTTCTTCACTTCTGTAGTCACAGTTTCTGGGGCTGGTACATACGTAGTTACACTGACTTCAGCATTACCACCTTCCAGAACGTCTTCATTACCTTCTGTCTGAATTGCCCCAGCTGGAATTTCTAATTCAGGAGTTACAAGAGGAAGATCTTCTTTCACATCCTCCGGTTCAACAGTACCCGGTTCTTTAACTTCCTCATTCGAAGCACTCTTATCTTCTACCTTAACCTCTTCTGTATTACCAGTCTCTCCAACTTCTACAGTCGTAGGTTCACTTTGCTTAGTCAAAGCCACAGCAACAGTCACCACACTACGATTTTCCGCATTAGCAGCAATTTCTACAGAAGTACTTTGAGCAAGATAACCTTTAGGAGCAACTTCTACAGAATACTTACCTACATTCTTCTCTGTTACAGAGAACTTACCATCTTTGTCAGTCTTAATTGTCTCAGTACCAATTTTTACATCAACACCAGACACACCTTTCCCGGCATCCGTCACAGTACCCATAATGTAATACTCAACAACCGGAGCGGGAGTTTCAATCACTTCACCTGGCTCTTGCTTTGGTTCATCGTCATCATCATGACAGGAAACTGTTACAAAAGATAACACACCGAAGGCTATCGCCAAAGAGCATGCATACAACCATTTTAAATTTCTCATAATTGTTCAATTTTTGTTTAAATTACTAATATCAACTCTTATTTAAGTTTTGTCTTTTCATTGGTACGAATCAAATAGTAACGGATATAATCCGGCTGCCAGAAACGGCTGTTTTCAGCAGATTTCGGTTCGGTTCTATAGCTTACCCCCAAAGCACGGCGAGCAAATTCATTCCCACTACGCATGTCATATTGAAAAGCGAAATAATCCGGAAGCATCACACGCACCGCATGACGACTACGCTTCTTACCCGGCAATGGAATCGAAAAATGAAATCCGGCATTGGTTTCTCCATCTGTATACATGCCATAAAGTCCCACAATATATTCACCGAAGTAACGTGAAAGAGTTCCGCATACCCCATAATCTCCATATATAAAACGTCCACCGCTAACTTTCAATTGAGTATTTACTTGTGGAATGAAATAACCTACGCTAAGCTGCCCATTCACTCTTTTCCATTTACTCATTCCCCAGTCGTTGCCATATAAATGAGACGAACCAGTTATACCACCTTCTCCTTCTACTGTCCAACGACCGTCAGAAGAAAAATAACCGATACCGGCTGCAAGTCCCTGACGATCATCCGAGAAATTTCCACCAGTCAGGTATCCCTTCCAATGATTATCCAGACGAAATTCCTGGCGCAATGTCAAATACCCCGGTCGGATGCAATCCCATTTGCCCGGCTCATTATTGACGATAGGCAAGCAAACCTGCAGCCTCAATGAAGCACCTTTCCAAAGTTGCATTTCTACAGCCGGTTGCAATTCAAAAGCTGCTTTATATAATTTGTAAGTAACATTATTAACTAACATTACCCCCGGATAAACCACTACGTCCACTTTCCCAAAAGTAGTAGACTCTCGTTTGGTTCCTTTTAAGGCCTCCATTGCAGTTTTGGTGGAAGTAGTCATCTGCATATTACGGTAAACTCCATCCAAATCACATTTTCCCGATTGATAATCCTCAATCAGCTTCGCAGGCAAAGTGATACAAAGTTGCGGCAAAGCATTATCCAATATGACCAACTGCAATGTAGAGACTTCCAGAAGAGTGATCAGGCGACGTATTGCAATGCCTATACCATTATAAGATCCCCTATATACGGAAGTCTCAAATGCTGCCGTAATCGTATCCTGCTTCTGTGCTACAGAAATATTTTCCATTTGCAATTCTTTCAGGACTTCAGATATCCCAGCAGATTGCGCATCCACACTTTCCAAAGTGCAGCAACATATTATATATAGTATACTAAATACTCTTTTCATCTTCTTAATGTATTAATGTACATTCATAACGCAAACCGGCAGAAACACAGGTAAATTCGCATGTAAACACATGGACGGACAAACGTTTCCAAAAACGTATTGCTCCACCCAAATTCCATCCATTGGTATCATACTCTGCCATCAGCTTTAACTCACGGCAAAAAGCGGGAGTATAACGAATACCACCAAAAGGGCCTTTCTTAAAAGCCGGTTGATTGCCCTGATGAAAATACCAGCCTGCTGTAACAGCCAACTGATGCCCCTTGCAGAAACCAAATGTCTTAGTTAAGACACCATAATAATCTCCCCAATACTGAGTAGCCTTTTCTGTAAAAAGGTCATCTGCACCAATTACCACAGCAGGGAAATAACGGCTTTCTTTCAATGGACGGATACGGATAGTATTGGAACGATCTTGGTTGTGATAACCGACTCTGCCATTATACGTTCGCATTTTGAGTAACGTCATACGGTAAGTCAGTTCAACAAAAGAAAACAAAGACATATCTACCGAGTAGTTCATGGTAGGATAGTTAAACTTATTAGGCGTAACCTCTTCAGGAAGGAAGTTTGCGCTTCCCATAAAGGTTCCTGTTTCCTGCATCTCGGCTGTAGGTATCATCATCTGCCCAGTTGCCCCAAGAGCATATTGTGCATGAATCCGGCTTGTTGTCAAGATTAGAATCAGAATTAATACAACACCCTTTAATGGAATAAATCGCATATCCCCCAAAATAGCTTCAGTTTGTTTCATTTTTTATCTATGTATATTCCTAAATAGAGACCTTACCCCAATTTGATTCATAAATCCTCTATTTTTACCATTCTTTTTTCTGTTACTTCTTAGGTAACGGAAAACACAGGGAAAGGGGGAAAATTTCTTAAAATACGAAAAATAGGACATATTAAACTACCAAAGGAAGCTCAGTCTAAGCGTAGGGTGAAATTTCTTTGATTATGGGACGTAAAAATCTTAGAATATGAAAAAAAGGGTTCTTTCATGTTCCAGGCTATTTTTATCTTATTTTTGAATCAAAAAAGAAAAAAAGGATAGTTTATTTGCTTGTTATTTATTTTTTTGTCTATCTTTGTGCCATTATTATTTCCGTTACCTAAGAAGTAACTCGCATACATTTATACTGATTATTAATACTTTATATCATTTACATATTTTACCAAGCAATTCTTTACGTAAGACAAATTCATTCTATTTACTTCAGTACGTTCTTTCAAAGCAAAGCCTTTAAGGTAGATTTGTGTTGTTTTGATTGATTTGTGTCCCAATGATTCGCTGATCATTTCAATAGGAACTCCGCAATATTTCGCAGTAGTAGCCCACGAATGGCGAATGGTATAAGAAGTGACAGGAGAAGTCAGATGCAAAGCCTTTGCCAGTCCTCTCAAATGGTTATTGAAATTCCGGAGGGCAGACTGGTATTCTCGATAAGCACTTTCATCTTTCCGCTTTTTATCACCATTCAGAATACTAAATAGATAATCAGGGCAATCCGGATAAGCAGGCTGTCTGTTCCAAAGCTGATCAATCATATCTTTAGCGGTATCCAATATTTCCACACTCATCGGAGTCTTCGTTTTAACACGATTATAATGAAGAACATTCCTGTCTAAAGACGACTTCTCCAAATGCGCCAAATCAGCAAACGACATACCACAGAATTGGAACATCAAAGCAGCAATCGCCTGTGTACGTCGCAAAATATCCGATTTCGGATCTCCGTATAAAAGCTTATGTAACTCAGTTGCCGGCAAAGCCTTCTTTTGACGGACATCCACTCCCGTATACACCCCGTGAAACAATCGGTGAACATAAGGAGCCCTTCCCGATTCTACTCCACGATTATAAATACTACGCAGCATACGCATATACGTCGAAACCGTATTAAGCTTCAAGCCACGTTCATAAAGATACTGCCCGTAACACCGTAAGTGTTCGCGGGTTACTTGTCCGAATGACACGGTAGGAGTGCCACAAAACCCTCTAAAAGAAAGAAGTGCATTTTCATACACATGCGCAGTAGAATAGCGCCCCTCTTTTCGTAAACGACCGATGTACATCTCAGCGCATCGGCTAAACCCATTTTTTTTCATCATTTATACACTAGTTAATTATATAAATCACCTTCTCAGATGAGAGAACAAATATACTTCCTCTTAGGATTTTAACCATCACAAGAATTATTTTATTTCGAACGAAAATCAGAAAGCGACCCTCACTCACGTGAAAGTCGCTTTCTGATTTTCATAACTTAATGAACAAACTAATAAATAATTAACCTTTTCTTAAAAATCCCAAACATTATATCTTAAACGGTTGCATCTTCAAATATACCTTATAGTCTTTAATCATCCCCGTTTTACCGGCTTCAGCCCTGGGTAAATAAGAGAATCCCGTAATAACTTTATCTTCACCAAGATCTATCACAATCTGATGAGGAAATGCAGGTTTGGAAGAGGAATAATTGGTATGCCAGAATGTTGATTCCTGCAAATCAAAAACATTTGTTGCAATATTGTTCGCGGCATCCGTTTCCTCACTATCGGCATAAATCACTTTCCAATGCTGACGGGATACCGGTTTGCCATCTTCGCCCAACAACTCCAATTCTGCAATAGCCGCGAAATCTTTCCCATCATGGGCGTTCAAAGCCTCCAGACAGAAGAAACGAGTCTCCACCTTCTTACCGAATTTCACATGTTGCCAACCATTGCCTGACTTAAATATCCCTTGATAAACAGGAGTTTCATTTGTTAAGTCCAAGTTCTCACCCATCTTACGATGAGCATAAGCTCCGTTACCACGTTGTACATCCAGAATTGGTTGACGCAGACCTTCAGTTTCGGCTTTTGAAGGACCAGCCATATCCAATATAATGATTTCATTCTCTCCTTTCTTCAACCAGCAGCCCGGCACATATAAGGTCTGTTGAGGTCCGATTTCCCAATAACGACCAATCGCATGACCATTCACCCATACCATACCTTTACTCCAGTTCATCATATTCAAGAATGTATCCCCTAACTCATTGAGGTTAAACGTCGACCGGTAATAAGCCGGTTGATTGCCAGCATTCTCCTGTTGTTTATACTGCTTATCACGGGCAAAACTATAATCTACCGGAATAGCATATACCTTCCAGTCCTTCACCAGTTCAACTCCTTTATCAGATTGCAGTTCTACTTTCTCGGTAATACCTTTCCAGTCATAAATACCTTTGCCGAAATTCATTCTTCCCATTGCTTCCACCAGAATATCCAGTCGGTCACCTTCTTTCAGTGGTGGTAACTTTACTACACCTTCCCCCTTCAAACGGCTCAGAGTAGCGAGTTTCTTACCATTCAAAAAGACTTGTGCCCAGTCATGAGCTTCTGTGATCAGTAATGTCTGTTCTTTATCAGAAGCGGATAATGAAGTCCGATACAGAATACTACCCCATCCCTGATCAAAAGCTTCCATTGTCCGGATATCCTCACTCTCTTTGGGGTGAGGCAGATTATCAAATAAGACTGCCACTTCAGTCATTTTAATAGCAGGAATAGCTATAGTCGGTATCGAATCCGGAATTTCCGGCAAGGTTTCACCTTCCGGCAGGTAGTTACCAAGCAGATTCCGTACTTCCAGATATTTAGGAGTCACTTTACCGGATTCATTGATAGGAGCATCATAATCATACGATGTGCAAGTCGGTGAAAAGTTCGGGAAATTCGCGCCTCCCCAATGCCCGAAACTAGTCCCTCCATGAGTCATATATAAGCTGAAAGAAATATTGCGGTCCAGCATTTCCTTCATACCTTTTACCAATTCTTCGGCACTTCTTGTTTCATGCTTGGCTCCCCAATGGTCAAACCATCCGGACCAAAATTCACTGCACATCAATGGAGTGTCCGGCCGTAGTTCTTTCAACCGTTTAAACTGCTCGTCGATGTTAGCACCCGTACCGAAATTAATAGTCCAGAGCAAATCATCCAGTGCATTATTCTCAAAATTCGAGTTCCAGTCACACTGGAATAAAGGAACACCTGTAAAACCGGCTTGTTTTACCATGTCACGGATTTCGGATATATACGGCTTATCGATTCCAAATGCTCCATACTCATTCTCCACCTGTACCATAATGATATTCCCTCCTTTACTAATCTGAAGATCAGCCAGCTGTTTGCCCACTTCGTTCAAAAAGAGTTTCACACGTTCCATGTAGTATGGGTCTTGCTCGCGAAGTTTGATATCCTTCTTCTTCAGCAGCCACCAAGGCAAGCCGCCCATTTCCCATTCCGCACAGACATAAGGGCCGGGACGCACTATGACATACATCCCATTCTCTTGAGCCAAACGGCAAAACGCAGCTATATCTTTCTGTCCGGCAAAATCATACCTTCCTTCTTCCGGTTCATGAAAATTCCAGAACACATACAAGCAAATCGTATTCATACCCAGCGCCTTGCACATTTTAATACGATGTTCCCAATATTCTTTCGGGATACGCGGATAATGAATCTCTGCCGCTTTTACAACAAACGGTTTTCCATTCAGCAAGAAAGTATTCTTCCCCACTTCAAATGTGCCCTCCGAAGATTGAGAGCATGAGCTGCCAAGAACAGCTACTACTAAAATAAGTAAATACAATAAAGGTTTCTTCATTTTCTATCTATTGTTTTCATGATATATCTCATATTTAATAAAGAGAATTCACTATCGGCTAATGTTTCCATTCAACCGACAGCGAATTTGAAAATAATCCAAGTGTTCCTAAAAACTAAAATAATACCTATTGAAAACTGAGTACGGTGCAAAGATGAGGTATTATGCGTAAACAAAGGTCCTCAAATAAGTCAAAAGGGTATGAATATCGTTCAAATGAACTTTATTTATCATTTTATGAACTCTTTTTACAGAAAAAATCAAGATATTTGCAAGAAATACCATAAACACTAAAACACCTCATAACGGGAGACCTTATGAATAAAACGACTTTTATACTACTAATAACATTAATTATATCATACATCAATACTGCTTATATTCAAGCACAGACTCAACGTGTCACAGTACAGGGGACTATTCTGGAAAAAGACACCCAGTTCCCTGTTGAGCAAGCTACCATACAACTGTTATCCTTGCCCGACAGTAATTATGTAAAAGGCATTTCCAGCTTGGAACAGGGAAAATTTTCACTCACAACTCTCCCGGGACGTTTTTTGCTAAAAATTTCTTTCATAGGCTTCACTACCGAATATAAGACTCTGCAAATAAACTCAACCCAGACTATTATTCAACTAGGCAAAATAGAGTTGAAACCCGATGCTGTACTTCTTAACGAAACCGTCATTGTAGCCCAAGCCCCGCCTGTTGTCGTCACAGGTGATACAACCGCATATAATACTTCCGCTTACCGTGTCAGTGAAGGTGCTGCACTGGAAGAACTAGTCAAAAAGCTACCCGGAGCCGAAATAAACGAAGAAGGGAAATTAATCATTAATGGTCAGGAAGTCAAAAAAATCATGATGAACGGAGAAGAATTCTTCCTTAACGACCCCAATACGGTTTTAAAAGAACTGCCAGCCGATATGATAGATCAACTAAAAACTTACCAAAAGAAATCAGACATGGCACGTATCACCGGAGTTGATGACGGTAAAGAAGAAATGGTACTCGACTTACGCGTAAAACCAAGTATGAGAAAAGGATGGAATGGTAACTTTGAAGCAGGATATGGAAATGACGACCATTATAGGGCAAAAGGAATGGCCAATCGTTTCAAAAACAAAATGAACTTATCAATCAATGGTACCGCCAACGACAATGGGATTAATTCCAATCAAAGAATAGGTGCCAACTATTCTCAGAATACTCAGAAACTCAAATATGGAGGTAACATTGAAGTCCGGGAAAATAAACGCAATTCATGGAGCAAGCGTCATACAGAATCTTTTTTGTCAGACAACACTTCTCAGTTTTCCCTGCAGAACAACCAATCCGATGGAAAGACAAGTGCTATTTCCGCTAATTTTCGTTTCGAATGGAAATTAGACAGCCTCACCACTATTATGTATCGACCGACGTTTAATTTTTCCAAAGGAAATTCCAATTCAGGCAACTTCTCAGAAACGCTCAACAACGAGTCAACTCCTATCAACCGGAAAGAAGCCACAAACCGCCAAACGAATGACAGATTCTCCACCAATGGCTCTTTGCAGTTGAATCGCAAATTGAACAGTAAAGGAAGAAACATCGCCTTACGTCTTTATTACGATCTGGATGACGGCAATTCCGATCGATATAGTCTTTCGAATACTTATTACTTAAAGTATGGTGATAGTATAAAAGCTTTGAATCAATGGATTGAAAAACTTGACAATAACAATAAATATCAAGTTCAAATAACATATATGGAACCTGTATTTACCAATCGGTTTATCGAAATTAATTATAGCTATCAACACCGTTCCTCACTCTCTGAAAAATATGCCTATGACTGGGATAAACAAGAAGATACATACAGTCAATATCCTGACACAGCGCACAGTGATTGCTACAAAAATAAATATTCCACTCACCAAACCGGCATATTCTTCCGTACTATCCGCACCAACTATTTTTATAATATAGGTATAGAAGTTGAGGCGCAAAAAACGGCCAATAAAAGCTATATGCGGGACACGACCTTTGAGTATTTATCCAGAAATGCAATAAACTACTCCCCCACCATAAACTTTAAATATACCTTCTCTAAACAAACAACCTTAAAAATAAACTATCGTGGGAGAACAGCACAACCCAGTATGACCGACTTATATAGAAAAAAAGATATTTCTGATCCTTTAAACATACGGCTCGCTAACCCCGAACTTAAACCATCATTCAATAACAACATATCAGCCACATCTAACACTTACTTTACTGAAACATCCCGCAGTTTCAATGCTAACCTCTCCTATAATAATACAATGAATAGTACAACACGTATTGTCACATATGACGAAAATACCGGAGGACAGACTACCCAACCGACTAATGTGAACGGGAACTGGCGAATAAACGGTTCGCTTACCTTCAGTACTCCATTATCCAACAAAAAATTCACAGTAAATACACACACCAATACAAATTACGGCAATTCTGTCGGTTTCACTGTGCTCAACAAAGAGTCAGATGCAGTTAAAAGTAATACGACTAACCTCTTTTTATCAGAACGCTTAAAAGGGAGCTACCGTAGCGATCTGATTGACTTTGAGTTATCTGCAGAAGTCAGATATCGAAAATCAGAACATTCTATCAAAAAAGAGAACCGACGGGAAACATTTGATTATACATTCGGAACTGAAGCAAACTTAAACTTACCTTGGGATATAAAAATCTCATCCAATATCAATTGTAGATTAAAAAGAGGATATGGCGGTAAAAATGATACTAACCGCACCCTATGGAACGCACAAATATCGAAAAGCTTCCTCAAGAAGAAAAAGGCAACCGTCCGATTTCACCTATATGATATCCTCCGTGAGAATGAAAGTTCGGAACGTTCCATTTCCGAGAATTCTATCACCGACAGAGAATCCAGTACATCTAACGTATATTTTATGGCATATATTGCCTATCGGTTCAACACCTTCGGACAAAAAAGAAAACGACAATCGGTACAAAACTAAAATTATAAAAGAGGAGGAAATGATGTATCCACAACTACATCATTTCCTTTTTGTTCTTTAAACATGCTGAGTAACATTGAAAAAAGTCATATTGCAAGATATCAGAGATTCTCAAAAGGAGTTCGGTATCAATACTTGACTTCCCGAAGATTTTATACACATTGGTCCGCGCACAACAAAGCTGTTCTGCAAACCAAGTGACAGACAATCCTTGTCGATGTAGTTCAATTTCTATAAGCCGGCCAACGTGTATCATATTACTCTTGTGGAATAATTAAGAAACTGAAACCACACGCTCCTCCTCCGCCATTTTCCAATCGCACAAGAATACGGTTCCACCCTTGACGGAACTGGAAAGGAGCAATATGTTCGTCAATATTATACCAACTGGTACCATAATCGCGCCATACATCCTTACCATTTATCCATACCCGACCACTATCATCCGTACCGATGGCAACCAGCATGGTAGTAGCCTCATCAAAATAAAGTTCCGTATAAGCATAATAAGTAGAATGTCCGGTAGTGACAGGAACCGTATTATGCATTGATTCACTTTGCATAAACTTCCATCGCAGCGTACCATCCAAATACACTTCTTCCCCTATGACCTTTATCGGATGAGAATCCGTTTCCATCACCCCTGTACCTACTTGTCCGTCAGTATATACCGCATCAAAGTCCACAGATATCTCAGGCGGATGGACAATCGAAAAGTCCTCTCGCCCAAAGCTTTCCCACGGTCCTATCATATACCATGTGTTAATATATAACCACCCTTTACGATCCGCGCTTTTTGAGAAACGCCGTCCGGGCAATGCCTGAGCTTTTACCATTTCCTGATTAAGCCGGGGACCTGCATAAGCATTCATCGGACGTCTGTTTCCACTGCCCTGAGCTGCCTCCCCCATGCCACCGAAACCGTTCCCATTGCCACTGCCTTCACCTCCGCCCGGCTGACCATTGCCAATTCCAAAGCCGCCACCGGGCTTTCCGACCTGCTTCACTACTCCAAAGAGATTTTCCAACCGAGATTGAGCAAGTCCGGCTTGTCGGGTCGCTTGTCCCAACAGACCACGGTAGTTGTTCAAGTCTGCCGTACTTTTTATTTCCAGACCTGCGCTGGCATTACTTCCCGCTGAAGTAGCCCATTCCCCTCCTTTAGTCTGCATTCGAATCAGTTCATCAAAACTTGGCATACGGGAAGAACCTGTCTTCAGAGAACTATAAACCTCGGGAAACGAAAGTCCCTTGGAAAGCGCCTGTTTAGCTGCATTGGCAGCCAAATGGTTCTGCTGTATTTCAGCCTCATATTCTCTTAAAAGAGCATACATATCTTCTACCGACGGATTCGCAGATAACTTGCCCGCCTGCGGAATATTCCTTGCTTTCGAAGTATCATTAGCATCATCCGGTGCCGTACGTGGTAACTTTCTTTGCTCTACTTTAGTCAACAATTCATTTTTCCGCTGCCTCATCTTCTTAGCCATTTCCTGAAATTTACGAAGCTGATCTTCCAAATTTTTCTTGACCAATACTTCCGACTGCTTCACTAATTGCTCAGAATAATTAGCGGGAAGCTCCCGCTGAGCCTGCTCCTGCTTTATTTTATCACTGATACTTTTCGGAGATTTCTGTTTTTTCGCTTGCAAGTCAATAGCTCCCTGTCCTGGTGATGGCATCAGCCAGATAAACAACGCTCCTCCTACCAGACAGACCAGTGCAATAACCCATGATAGGATAACCGTCAGACGGCTACTCCCTGTTGTAGTTTTCGTCATATGTTCGTATTCCTATATTCGTTAAATTATAAAACTGACAAGCATCCATTACTTCCACAAAACGTCCGAATGGAGTGTTTTTATCCATATCAATGCGGATACGCCGACCCGGATCAGAGATACAGGTCTCCCGCAATTGTTCCATCATGAAATTGGTCGAACAAGGTTGTCCGTCCCAATAGAAGTTACCTTCAGCATCCAGTCCTACAATAGCCTGTTTATCATCCGGTTTCAGTTTTATGGCTGATTCCGAAGTCGGCAGATCCACTGAAATATCCCTGTTTTTCACCTTCGTCATTGTAGAGACAAGAAAGAAGATCAATAGCAGAAACACACAGTCGATCAAGGGCGACATAGACACTTCCGGTTCATCTTCATTATTAAATAGTGATAATCTCATAAGCTTAATAAGGTTTACTACCCAAACGGACACGCGTACGCGTGAATCCTTGTATTTGACATTGATCGAATATCTCTATTACCGTATTTACGGGTACAGTCCGGTAAGCCGCCACATCAATAGCAATTTCCGTACCTTCACTGTTGCGGAGTTCTGTAAGGAAAGTATTCAGATCAGAAATCGGCACATAGTGGTTCTCACCAGTGTACGCATCATGTCCTACTACCTGATACACATTTTTCTCCTCATCCACTGCTATGATAACAGCTTCCTCTCCGGCGCGGGTGGTAGACAAGCTGGAAGTCATTGAAGGAAGTGATAAAGGTATTTGCATTTCCCACTTCTTCATCATAGTAGTCACAAGGAAGAAGATCAGTAGCAGAAAGACGCAGTCTATCAAGGGCGACATCTGCACCTCTACTTTGTCTTCTTCATCATAGTTTAGTCTCATGCTTCTCCTCCTTACTCCCCGGTGTGTTCATATCCGTCGAATCTCCTTCCAGATAGAGCGTAGTAATTACATTTTCAACTTCTACTTCCACCAAAGAAGCCAATTTCATAATACGATTTTTAATAATGAAATACAAAGCAATGGCAGGAGCTGCGATGATCAAACCGGCAGCAGTCGTAATCAAAGCTTTTGAAATAGAATCGGACAATATAGAAGCACCGCCTTCGTCACCATACAATGCTACCAGACTAAACGCTTCGATCATACCGACAACTGTTCCCAGCAAACCGATAAGGGGCGACAGGGAAGCTATGACTGACAAAGGATATATGCGTGACAAATGTGTACGGATATCACGTGCGGCCATATCACCAGCTGTCTGGCTGACAACTTCTCTTCCGGCTTTCACATGCTCGAAAATAAAACGCAGCGAATTTCCTAATGTGGAAGGGTATTTATCACAGGCTGCAATCGCACCTTTCAAATCTCCTTGTGCAAGGCATTCGCTGACTGTTTTACGTAGTCCTTTTGGTGCCAGTCTTCCTTCTCTTGAAGTTAGCAAGCGTTGCAAAGCTATTACTAAGGCAAGCAATCCAAGCAAATACAACGGATACATCATGAATCCTCCCGCTTTAATCTGTGCAGCCCAGTCAATCTGTACTCCTTGCGGTTGTTCATCCTCATTAGTTGTTCCCTCTTCATATACCAGCCCTTCCTCTTCTCCATCAACGGGTACCGGAGTTGCAATTTCGCTCGGAAGTACTTTCGGAGCATTCTTTATATCATCCTGTGTCTTAGCGAGAAAGATTTCATCAAATCCCGCATCACGTCTCTCCGGGCAGATAAAAGAAATACCAGTCAACGTAATATTACCAAAATCTTTCCATAAGTCCCTGGTCATCACCATCCAGTGTCCCGGTAGTTCACCGAGATTAAGACCCTCCATCGGATTTATCAAATCCTTGGACTTGCCGGCTATATAAGTAAAATCATATTTCTTGCCTTTTTGATTTGCAGACTTTTCGGAAACATGAAATTTCATTCCAATTTGATCACCTCCCCATTTTACCCAGGCAAAAGTGATATAGCGAAACTCACCCGGTCCTGGATTCTCGCGAATAGGAATGGATAGCCCGGTCAGTTCTGCCGGACTTTTAGAGGCTCCTACATATATATAATTTTCTGATTTTTTAGAGTATCCCCCATCACGGACAAATTTATTATCCTGAGCTTTCCACTGCGCCCCGTCCGGTATTTTAGTACTAAAGATTTCATATAATCCTTTACCGGATCTACTATTTGTTTGGGCTGAGAGCGGATAAGTGAAAAACGTTATTACTCCTAAAAGAAGTATACTCAACGTACCTTTTCTAAAAAGTTTTTTCATCTTTGTGCAATTCATGTCTATTCTATTATTTATTAAAATTTAAAAGCCACCGCAAATCATCGAATGATTCACAGTGGCAAAGTTGATAAAAATAGAAAAGAAATGAGTACTCAAATCATTCAAAATACTCCAATTCCTTAAAATGATACAAAATAAAGAGTTCAAAAATCACTCAATAGGTTTAAAAATAATCCATTACCAGAAATTTCCAGCTGTTTTTTATCTGCTATATCAGGTTTTGTATCTATTTTCCTGACACTACCATCCTGACATATTGTGGAGGTAAATAATTATATATAGAGCCATTTTCAAAAGAGGCAGTTTCTAAGGTGGGGGTTCTAAAGTTTATAGTTTCAGCATGGTATCCTTTAGGAACAATCAATTTTAAATACAAACCAGATATGTATCCATTTTTCACACCCTTCTCTCTTCTATCATAGAAATCACACATAATTAGCTTCACTTTTGTCTGGGACAAGTCCAATACTTGCAATGGACAATTTAAAATATTCAATGAATACAAGTTGACATTAGAATGCAAATCAAGCTGGGAAATAGCATTACTACTACAATCCAAAACCTCCAAATATATATTTGCACTAAGATCAATTGTTTTTAGTCTGTTATCAGCACAATTTAATTCTTTTAAATAAGGGTAGTCACTAAAAACCGGAATTGCTTCTTCTGATATTTCTTTAATAGAAAGTTTACGCAGCGAACCTCCTTCCACATTCTCTTTTTGCTCAGGGAGTATCAATTTCTTCAATAAACGATAATCATTCCCTTCTTGGCGTATCCACTCATATCCCTGCAATCCGCAAGTTAAAAATTCCATCTTTAGGTTAGCACTAAAATCCAACTCTCCAATATAATTTGCTTCACATTTTAGTTCCCGCAATTCTTGATTATGTGATGTTTCAAGTGCTTTTAGCTTATTCCAACTACAATTTATTTTTCTAAGATGCGGTGATCGACTAATATCCAATTTCTCCAGATTATTATCCGAACATTCAAGTATACTTATTCCTTCTGTATTCGATCGGTTATCCGGAAGAATCAACTTAGATAATATCCCGGCACGACCTCCTTCCGAAAGTAATCCTTTATTTCTTTGAGATTTAACAATAACCGTTCGAAGTTGTTTATTATGACTAAGATCCAATTCTATCAGTCGGTTATAAGTACAATCTAAAGTTCTTAATTGAATATTCTTTTTCAAGTCTATCGTATTCAAATCACAACTTCTACAACTTAAATTCGTGAGATTTTTACAACCACTTATATCCAGTTTCGGAAGGTAGATTTGTATAATTTCCAACTCACGAGGTTCTTTAAATCTAGAAAAATCAGGAATACACTCCAATGTATCAGTCCGATTTCCCACCAACTTTAACCGACGTAGAGAAGAAAAATACTCAAGGCCTTTTAATGAGGTAATTTCATGTCTCGTAGTTTTCGCTCTATTCACGTCATTATTAATCCATAAACTGGTTTTCAGCTCCAAATCCTCCACGTAATCAATATCCGATAATAAAATAGAGCTGGTATCAGCTATAATCTTCATTTGGAACAACGCTGCTTTAAGCATCGGATCAAATTTATCTGCCACATTCTTATTATCAGAAGAGTTCAATATGTCTGCCCGACTACTCACACCCATCAATAATAAACTTACTATTAAAATAATGTTTTTCATTTTCTATTAAATTTTATGTTGTCCATAATCAAACATCTCTCTACTTCACCTTTTTACATGAGATGAATTATCATTCGCAAGATAAGAAGAAAAAACGAAAAAGAGAAGGAAAGAGTGTCCCCAAAAAGGATACAATTTTTCATCCCAAATAAGCAAATCTCCTTTCCTCCCTTCACCCTTCACAACTCCCTCTGGCACGACGATTGCGGGTGAAGGTCTCCTGTTCACCATCCGCTTCACCTCCCATCAGACGGAGACTACCCGATACACATTCCCAAACTTGGTATGCTTACGTTCTATCCCCACTGCTATCAGTATTTGTGCCAAACTCGCCGGATTTGCCCCACGCATAGCTGCCGGATTTATCTTCTTCAATCGCTGAAAGATATCAGCAGACGAAAGAAGTTCACACCCTTCTCCTTTTTCTGCCGCCCGATAACAGGAACGCAATACGTCTTCCACAGGTCCCTGACGATAGAACGTCATGTTACTTTGCTGCAATTCCGTCTCTTCCTCTTTTGTAAACCAATAATGTTCACCCGTCAAAATCTCCGCTTTCAATTGAGCATAAAGTTGTGCATAGTCAATCCCCTCACAATCGATAGGATACTCTACCAGCACACAAATAAACCTGCGGCTACCAGTCGGGTCAGTCAATAAATCTTTTCGATTCGATGTCCCGATAAAAGAAGCTATACGAGGTAGCGAGCGATAATTTTTCTGATAAGCTTTGCACAGGCTTAATGAAGCCATCTGCATCAGATTCTTCAATAACGGCATTTTCGTCGGAGCATATTTATCAAACTCATCCAGATTGAGAAGTCCCATCTCCGCCAATCTCCGTTCTATATGCCCTTGACTGGTTAAATCCACCTTATCCATATAATAACGCTGAAGCGCAGGAGGAAGTAGCGATTTGCAAAAGGTAGACTTTAAATATCCTTGCTCCGTACTGATAAGCAAAGGCGCCACACTATTGGCATGACTTCCCGTAACCCCCATCCATTGTGCTGTCATACCCCGCATCCATATATGGAATTCTTTCACCCACAATTGGTCTCTCGAAACTCTGCGTGCCAAAGCCGCCAAGCGATCCACTCCATCCCATACCGGCAATTCTTCCAAATAAAGTTTGAAAGGATGATACTCTGCAATACGGGTGGAGAAAATACAGCGTGAAAGATCACGATCCCAACAAGAAATACCTGATTCGTGAGCTTCCAGGCAGAATGTATTTAAGACACGCTGATTCACAGGTGCAAATCCTTCCTCCATTCGTTCCAACAAACGATATTCCGTTTCCTCTGTCAGCACATTGTAGCGGAAATCATAGCGGGATTTTAAAAAAGTATCTACGCTCTCAGTTAGTGACTTCACTTTCGATGAGTCTTTTTCTTTAGACGATGATACCCCCTTAATCGACTGAATAATAGTATTGACAGGTGCTACACTTTTTGTATCCCCTACTCCCGTTTCATCTTGTTTTGAAAGACACTTCATCAATTTTTGCCAAAAGGCAAACCAACCATTTTTTTGTTCCATTTTCTTCTTTTTTTTATGATTAATGGATGCGAATATAATATCAAAAAAAAGCCATTTGCAACTTTTTATCCTATTCATTTTATGAAAACCAGACTTATCATTAATATCCTATCATTTCTTGTTTATCATACTATTAAACCTTATCTTTGTCACCGACAAATTATATTTATCACCAATGTGATAAGATATTATCACTACTATGATAAAGTAACATCATTATTGTGATAAGATCTTATCATAGTAATGATAAGTATAAAATATCAGCACTAAAAACAAGAAATCATTTAAAGATAAAGCAGAAATGGCAGTACAATTTGAATTATATAAGACTCCGATGCCAAAGGAGAAAAAGAACAAGACGCGTTATCATGCCCGTCCGGTAAGTTTTGAGACCGTCAATACCGAGAAACTGGCTTATCGCATCCATGATCGCTCCACATTAAGAGTATCGGACATTATTTCAACCTTGGAAGAACTGAAAAATGAAGTAGCTCAGTGCCTCCTGGAAGGTAAAAAGGTGCATGTCGATGGATTAGGATTCTTTCAGGTCACTCTTTCCTGCGAAGAAGAAATACGTAACCCGAAAGACAAACGTGTGCACCGGGTAAAATTGAAAGCTATAAAGTTTAAAGCTGATAAAGAATTGAAAGGGGAATTGTGTCACATGAAATTCCAGCGTTCTAAAATCAGACCGCACTCCGCCAATTTATCAGAAGTAGAAATAGACATGAAACTAACTGAATATTTTGCTGAAAATCAGATTATCACCCGGAAAGATTTTCAATATCTCTGCGGAATGACACAAATCACTGCATATCGCCATATCAAGAGGTTAATGGCAGAAAAGAAATTGCAAAATAAAGGGACGATCTATCAACCGATATATACTCCGGTTCCGGGTAATTACAGGGTGTCGGTGGATTTAAAATATAAAGAACGATGAAAGAGCCATGAAACAGGAAGCCCTTCACCCGCTCTTCCCCATTTGATAAGGGATGTAGAGAGAAGGTGAAGGGCTGATAAATTATACAGAACTATTCCGTATTAACTATGGTTTCAAATAATTTTCCAAAGGTTCCATAGACAATTCATCTTGATTTGCTCCCCAACAATAATAAGGCTTTTTATCCTTAAAGAAACATATATGAGGATAAGTATTTTCTCGAGTTAAAATAAAAAATGTCCCATCATCAGAATGCTCTCTAGCATATTCAAACTTCTTTGTTTCATTTTTCTGCGGTGTAAACGACATAATTTCCCATCTTTCCGCTTCTGTCCTCTTTATACTACTTTCTACCATCTTGTCCGCAGCTTCCTTCCCAAACACTTCAACATATCCTTGATAATAACTTTTCGGATTCGTGTCTTTCATAAAGTTTTCAGCATGATATATAGCATAAAAATATATTGTTTCCCCATTATCATTCTGCCCATAAAAACAAGCAAACTTTTCTGGAATTCTAAATACCTTTTCTGAATCGTTCACTAAATATAATCTTGAAGGCGAATCAATAACCGGTACAAACTTTATAGTGGACTTCATCAAAGTTAAGGACAAGGATGAATCATTCCATCTCCCTGCAATATTCATGTTTAATCGTTCAAGTATGGTATCCTGAACATTTTTATTAATCTCCTCTACAAGCAGTTTGTTTTGGGGTGTAAGTTGACTGATAGCCTGAGTAATCATCTTATCTCTTTTTATAACTTGCTTGGAAGTACCATCGACATACACTTGTTCGCTACATGAAAGTAATAGTATCTGGACAAGAAATAGGATTGATAATTTAATTGTTTTCATAATACCTCTTTTTTATTTACAATAAACAGCACTATATGCATTTACATCATTCAAAGAACATTCTCTTATTCTATCAAATCCAGGGTCCATAATATAAATTATAGACTTGGGATCATTCCAATTATTATTATATAACTGAGAACCTACAAAAGCGACACAATGAGCAGCATCACTATTTATTTCTAAGAAAAAAGTTATAGATGGATTATCGCCTTGTTGACTTATTTTTTTAATAAAATCAAGTGCACTAGACACTTGAAAACCATTAGTTGTAAGGTAATCACCAAAGTTTCCTCCTGATACACCAAAATTGGCATAAACAGATGAAAATGTACAAGTCGCATTCGAATTATCTTTTAACATTTCTATAGCATTTCTAAACTCCTCATCACTCACATTCTTTTTTGGATATGGGTTAGATTGTCCATCCATGAGATAACGATGTATAAAGTCAAAACAATAAAAACATTGTAGGTCATTCGTTATAGATTCCAAGCACGCATAATAACACCAATAATCATATTTTTGAGAAACCATTTTTACTTCACTACTAAAATCAACTTTTTTAGTCAGTTCACTCATAGTCGCTTGCGCAACTCCCTTCAAAGGAATTACTACCCAAAGCGCAACTATAATTAGCACAAAAGCCCTAAAATTTATGTGACTAAATACACTAAACTTCAAATTAAGAAACCGTTTCATACAGATATCTTTTATGATTGATTTAAAATATTAATTACAACTTTATTAATTGAGTGAGAAGAGTACCGACATAAATATTTAATCGATACTCCTCCATTAATTCCAGCATCAAACAAAGTTTTCTTTTTTCGTCAAATTATTCCGTATCCACCTCTTCGCGCCATTCTTCTGAAAGCGCATAGTTATTGATAAACACGTATCCATCTAATGTGGATGGCACCGAGATGCCTAACCAATAGAGAATTTGCGGTACTATCAGCGTATTCTCAACACAGATTCTTTCAGCATTGACATTGGTAGGCAATGTATTTGCAAACATGGCAGAAGCTTTCTGTTCGATATCCGGAGAACTGCTTGTTTTATCTTTAATATAATACATATTGAGTCCACCTTGTATCTGATTTTTAATTACTAATGTATCCTCCTCTAATTTCTCAAGTTGCTCTGTTGGCTTGAATTTCCAATAGCCGAGCATATCACTAGAAGGTTCAATATCAATTTCTCCCGATAGTTGCAAAAATTCTCTTTCAGCAAGATCCTTTTTCCATAGACGTACTTCCGATATATAATAGGAAGTTGGCACAGAATAACCACCTATCGCCAAAAGGCTTGAATCCGGAGCCAATCCTTGGGTATCCGTAGTTCCAGATCCCTGCAACTTACCATCTAAAGTAATGAGCCAATTTCTCCTTCCGGAGGCAGCGGAACTTATGCTAACACCATAGTGATGCCATTTAGAATCATTGTATCCGGTAATAGCTTGCTCAAGAGCAGGACCTTCCTTAGGATTTGTTCTCATGGATACAGTTCCTCTCTGCCTATATAGTCCCCAGCCGGCTTTTCCAAGTATGCGATCCCAATTGTTACCATTATATGTACCGTCCTGCCTAGGAACCATACGCATTATGATCTCCATTGAAAATGCATCCATACCTAAAGAATAATATTTACCTATACTATCAAAAACGACAGCCTTGTATTCATTCTGAGAATCAAAATATGCACCGTATAGTCTATTACCATTCAATTGTTTTTCCGTATAATGATTGTAGTAAAACAGACCAAACGTGTTACGCTCCACTTCCGAAGTGCCACCATAACGACCATCAGCCGATCCACCGTGATTGGAAGTTACAACAATAAGCCAGTCTTCGTAAAATGCATTCTCACGGGCATCAATCGCTGACAAAAATTCACCAATGTATCCGTCTATAGTTTTAAGTGCACTGACATAAGCGGCGTTGTCCGCTTTGAATCCCCCACTCTTCCCAGCCTCCAACATTCCTGAAAAATCGGCCAGAATGAATGTGTAATCTTCATTCGCAATATGATTGAGAACCACATCCCGAGTTTGAACGTCATTTTCTGAAGTAATGGTAGTCTTAGCATTGTTAAGCATATTTTTGTTCAGTTTCGCCCAAGGTGTCACACACAATGAAAGCATATTCACGTCATTATTCGAAATATAGCTAATAATGTTTTGATAGTGAATTACCTTTTCATTCGGATTATTCGGATTGTACTCCACATTAGCAGTATAAGATTCATCGGTTATACTGTGCTTTTCGGGTATGACCCCAGTGAGCATGGTTGCCCACGTTACAGGGTCTTCGTTCCTTTCGACAGACAGGGTTCGATTGTCACTAACTCCTGTCCACGAATATTTACTGTTTTTCAACATCTTAGCAATGGCACCATCGGCAGGAAGGGAGTTCTTCACCACTTCACCAACCGCACCATCTATATTTATCCACAATACTTTACGATGGATTTTGGTAGATATTCCGGTATCTATAGTTCCATCGTCTGCTATTTCAGTAGGTGTATCGTATTCCGTGCAAGCATAGTTAAATGCCAGGACACAAACAACAAGCAAGCTGTATGTGAGAATATTTAATAGTTTATTCATCTGATATAAATTTACGGTTTATAATAAAATGTACCAAACTCGGTAAACGACTGTACTCTGAACCTAAAACGAGACATATCTGTTTCATTCCAGTTATCATTACGATTAGGTTCAGGAAGTTTTATACGCAGATATCTCACTTGTTCTTTTGACGGAAAATCATAGAAACCCTCACTTTTAATATTGGGCAACTCGGGATGTGCAATGGAATCAATCTGCACAATTTCCCTCCAAACTATATTTTCGTCAAGCGGATCATTAATAATATCCTGATTGACAGGAGTCTCGATAATCAGCTTAGTTGCCGCAAAGTCTGAGTTGTTGCCAGCCAGAAATACACCATTAACATCTGTCGTCTCTTTCATATCAATAAACAAATAATACGGAAGTGGCGGAGTACTTGTATCGTTGTTGTAATATGAAGTCCATCCTGTTGATTTGTCGCTGTCCAGCAATCGGTCCGGCGACTGCCCTGAATTAAAGTTATCGCTTCCATTTGCATCCAGTGCATAAATCTCCCAGTCAGCTCGATTATGACGGTAGTGATACCCGTTACTTGGGAAATCAACCACACCACTTGATGGATTTTCTGCCAGAGGCGAGTATTTCCATATGGCTTTATCCATCAGCGGATATTTCGATGCATAACTACGGGCTTCGTCTGTCAGCGAATAGCCCCAATGCTCAAAGAATGGTGAGAAATCTTCCTTAAAATAGTCACATAAAGCCTTAAAGAAATAGGTAGAAGTAGAATGATCTATGGAAATTTTATCTTTAATCATACGGTTCAACTCTATATAAAAAGCCCAATCGTCATCTTTGTAGTTAGCTAATTGAACGAGGCTTGCCAATGCGTATGTCGGCCGTACTTCCGACTTTATATCAGATACAAACCAGCGGCTACTATCGGTATCTGCATATGCCAATGCTTTGGGGAATTGCTCCGCAATGCTACTGCCTTCTTCCGGGAAAATCGGTCCCATCGGATACCCATCCTCTCTTAATCCTTTCTCAGCCATGCGATATAGGGGAATTGCTTTTACCGCATCAGATACTTCGCTCCACCAGGGTGATTTTATATCTCTGAAAGAGTAATTTCTATATAACGCATTAAAAATAGCAACAGAATTACCGGATTTCAACGTTTGATAGCTAGCCAGCTCATTCAACAGATAATTTGTATTCAATGCCACTACACCATAATCGGCATTACGAATATACAGATTGTCCAACAACTCCACATCCAGCACCACACGCTCAGGAAAATCGGGAGCACGCATTGAAAAATCCTGTGCCCCAACCTGCAAACTGTAATAGTTATAATAATAGGTCTCGACAGCATTGTCCCATGCTTCCAGTGTGTTCGGCATCTTTTCAGCAATGATAGGATCATCATTTATCATATCCAATAATCGCTCACGCTGAACGGAAAAAGCGACATGCCGGCCACGCAACTCGAGCCACGGTACAGTCGTTGTACGCAACTGCTCAACCCACGCTGTTACATCAGTAGAACCGACAATAAAATCAGGCGAACGATAAGCCCCGTTAATCTCCATAACAAAATCCGCACTACCATTCACATCCTTGCTTTTTTCGATCCATATCATACCTCCCAAAGGATTACGAATCGTGTTTTTTCCCGGGAACAGTTGCTTCGAAGTAGTAACTACCGGCAAACGCAAGTAGGGAGAAATATCCGTCAAATCATCTAAATGAGAACCGATGATAACCGTCAACCCCATAGTGTTGTCATTAATGGTTATAGTAATCAATTCACCTGCTCCGGCATAAAGCCCGGTGCTGTATATCGGACGAGGAACTTGTTGCACGTCCAGATCGTATGCAGGAATGTATCTCTTGCTTAAATCAAGCGCAAGCAGTGTATTGACAGTATTATCGACTAAAGTATCTACCAAACCCGGAAAAATACGGGCACTTTCATACATACTGACATCGATTCCTTCACCTGTTACTATGGTTACATTGGTAGAATCGGCGGTATCATCCTCTGTCCCGCTTTCGATATCATATTGATAAGCAATGTTGCAGCTTCCCATAAAAAACATACAGGAAATGAATGACAGCAAAACTGCATAGTCGGCTTTTAGTTTATTAAAGCATTTCATATTGCATTCTAATTTAATTATTTAAAGAAACGTAATCTAATGCCCAGCCTTCACCATCGAAATTCCAGGAAGAATCAACCGGCTCTCCAAACCATTGAAAAATCTGATAGGATAAATCGACTGTATTAAGAACCGTTTTATAGTAGGAATCGTCTATAAGTGGGCATACCTTATCCGTTACAATACTCTCCTGCCTGCGCGTTACGTAATCATCGGTAGGCGCAAACGTACCAACCGGTTTATTGAAGTATAATCTTTTATTTTTTGATGTATATTTCGAATAATCTTCCAAATAAGATAATCCGATATCATCTTCGCGATCGTTGGGGTAATAACCCACCAGATTATTCCAATACGGATATAATTCACCCAAAAGGTCCAGTTTTGTAGTACAATGATACTCCGCAATAATATCAGCAGGTAGAGCAACGTTGTAAAACTGGAGATCGTTTATATATAGATTTGCCTGACTAGGTCTGTCCGGAGAAAACGTATGTCCGATGGCAAGAGGCGCATCTGTCCACATATCTTTACTGCCGTCTATCTTACATCCCATCTGATACTTACCGTCAAGATAAAATAAGATGGAGTCACCTTTCTGGGTATCATCAACCTCTTTTATAACTAGCGTATAAGAATGCCATGATCCGTCACGTCTCGTAGATGGTAAGCGGAAAACCGAAGAACCCTCTTTAAAATTAGCAGCAAATTCGACTTGCGTATTATTAGAAAACATTAGCTGCCAACCTGTACCCGCTTTTTGATATCTTTTCGATATTATATTTCTATTACCCCAGGGGTCGCCGTGCTTATCAAACATTTTAAACTGAATGGTATATCCACTTTTATCCACCTCTTCATCCGGATTGGAACTCCATCGTTTACCCATATTAAAAAACTCGGTATTTCCAGTCATAACGGCATTTGTTGTCGCTTTTTGTCCGGGACCGACGAAATAAGGACTATAGAATTTGTATTGTAGTTCATCCGAGCCCGGCCTTTGCAACAATTTGGATGCAAACCGACTGTTATAGAGCATCATGAAAGAATTGAGACGCGGATCATCATACAACGATGCCGGAGTTACATTACCTTCATAAACACCACCATAAGAAGATGTAATAACTACAAGCCAGTTTTCCTGAACGTAACGCGGACGCGCTTCAAGTGCTTTCATTATTTTACCGATGAAAGCATCTACATTGTAAATCGCATCAATAACCTCACTGGTAGGAGTTGTCTCATTGCTCCAGAATCCATATTGCTCACCAGTCTGTTGAACACCGCCGAACTGTGCAACTACGATATCCGAGATTGTTTCACCATTGATTTCAGCAATAAGAGCATCAGCGGTTTCACTGTCGGCCGAAGTCTTTCTTTTAGTATCGGCAACACTCCCGAAAGCTCCGAAAAACTCCGTATCGGAAGAATAAAAGCTGACTTTTAGATTTTCATCCGCCTCTTTCAATCGTTGAAGAAAAGAAGGCGTTTCGAGTTCGTCAATTCCTTGATTGACATCAAGCCCGTTCTTTGTTGTTCCGGTCAGCAAATTTGCCCATCCACGTTCTTTACTTACCCCTTCTTCATTGTCGGCAAGTCCGTAAAAAGTAAACAAAGATTTATCCGTCATGGAGCGGATAACTGGAGCCTTTCGTGTATTATACGCCTCATTAACGGCTATTCCGGATGCACCATCGATAACCACCATCAATACGTGTCCCGTAGTATATTCAGTACCCGACTCCGGATAATCATCAGTCAAAAGCCTTTCCATATCCTCATTGCACGAGAATGCAAATACAGCAAACAGGCAAAGCATTATATTTTTTATCAACTTTTCCATTGTATTTCATAATAAGTTATTCATAATCAACTTCTATCATTATCGCATTGCGAACCATATTACCATCAAAACGACTGAAATCACCAAGCAGCAGCAATCCGTTTGAATTGGTCGAAGTACGAGTTTCAATTACTTTGTAGAGTTCACCCTGGAAGATGCCCGGTACATTAAATTGTTGCAGCGCCTTTCCATCACGACCCAATATAAGGAAACCACGGCGAGTTACACCATCGTATTTCGTAAACGCACCTGAAACAACAATATTATCATTATCAAGCAGACAGGCAAAATTGGCCAATCCTCCTTCCATTTTTCCGATCTTGAAAATTTCATCACGTGTGCCATCATCATTCAACATAACTACACTCTGTGCAGGAATACCGTTGAACTCAGAAAACTCCCCAGTTATAAGGATTTTCTTTTTGTTTTTATTGTACCGGATTTTAGTAATACTTCCATTTGCGCCCGTACCGATGTTTTTCATAAAAGTTTCATCAAGGGTACCTTCGGCATTCAACTTCACAATATTCTTCACAGACTGTCCATCGAAACTGCTAAATGTCCCTACTATGACAATACCGTCACTTTCGACCATACAAGCATCTAAAATCTGCCCGACAACTCCTTCTGCATCCCTGCGATAGCTATCATCAAGTTCTCCAGTCCTTGACATACGCAATACACTTGCAACCTTCGAATAATCCAAAACCATACTCTCAGCATAGGATTTTTCGGTATTAATACGACAGTAGTTTGTAATATTTCCTACTGCTACCACCTTCTCATTGGAAGTTATAAATGTACGGACAGGCGCTTCAAGAGTTCCCCCGTTGAATACCGGTATCTTACAATTTATGCTTGTATTATTCTTTTTCGAAGGCAGCGCTACAGTTTTATAATACGAGGCTACTTCATTAGTAGCTATCGTGATGTTATTGACCGGCAACTTATCCCAGCCGTATTCTGAAAATTTACCCGACAGGAGAACCCTGTGGTCACTAGGAAAATAAGTAAATGAATTAAGGTAACATTCAATATCTGTCACTCCCGGATTGGCCAGATCAATGCCGGCTCCCTGACCAGGATCAAGTTTGAAGTCAGTTACCCATTTTCCCGATACAGAGCCGTCTGTCAAAACCATAGATATACAAGAAAAACTCTGCGAGCTATTTTCATTGTAGTAGGCCTGCATATAGTCGCCAACAGGATAATATACCCGTGCTTTTGAATAATGTTCCGCACAATCGTAAATAGGTCCCGAAGTGCCTTTAAAGCCGTATGACTGATCTATCTTAATATTTCCTAATACAGTGAGACGAGGTCCATAGAAAACCTGTTCTTTCAATACAATATAAGCCGTACCCGAACTAAGATTTCCAGGTACTTTCACGGTGATTGTCGTGTCGGTAGCAGTTACAATTTTAGTTTCTTCATCAGAAATATAGAACTTGAAATCGTAACGTCCTGATTGCGGATCACACCAGTTCAACATCCCTTTTGCTTTGAATACAACCGTATCATTGGGATAAGCGCTTTCCGGAGAAGGAGATTCAGCCAGCAAACCGATTCCAAGCGGAGCTTTTCCTCCACTGTACGGATCATCTTTAATATTGCTGTTCAGATCACTGTTACAGGATGTTACCAATAACGAAGTGAATACGGAGCAAACAATCATTAACGAATAGATGGTAATATGTTTCATTGTACTATCTTTATTTATAGTTAATTATCCGGTTCTGTTTCTATTGTCGCATTTATAGCTTTGGTAGCGAAAAGATATGGTTCAAAACCAAATGCATGATCGGTTAATCTGAGTACATGTACCACTCCGTTGGTCGGTTGTATATCAGATGTTGCTACATAAGCGTTTTTCATATCTCCTATAGTGAAATCATAGACATAAGAGTATATGATTTGTCTTGCACCGGCATATTTTACATTGTTTGCATCATAATAAACAACACCCATGTTCATAGGCTGCTGACCATAAGATAAAAATGCCTGTCCCGGATAGGCTGCTATGGCAGTCGTATCAATTTGAGGTATATCTTTCAGCAAATATTTATCTTTTACAATGTACATTGACAGCATTTCACGCCAGACTTCCGGTTTTATCTGACTAAAACTCTTGATGCTATCATGCCCCATACGATACCAAATACGGTTCAGATAATTAAAACTACCACGGATTGACCAATCGGTAGGTGCAAAAAAGGTAATTTGTTCGTCTTCAAAAACATCTTCCATACCGGACAGCCGGATGACTTCCACCAAATCTTTAAAATAATCGGGTCTTGATTCCAAATATTGCATCATATTCCCATTATAATAAGGGTTCGCTTTTCCACCATCAATTAAATAACTATCATCGGCACAATTGTACATGAGTACTGCCAAAAGGCAACATCCGACAATTTTCTTCCATAATTTGATATTATTTTTCATATCTATACATTTTAAGTTTATCAGAGTTACTCCCAAAATAAATTCAATCCAATCTGTGTGTTGTTTTTCAACGCATTACGATGAATAGGCCATGTCCATGCCCCCACATTGAAATTAGTACGCGTCATCGGATTCATACAATAGTTTCTGTTATACACCTTTCCTGTACGAACCAAATCATAATAGTAATGTCCTTCACCGATAAGCTCTCTGCAGCGTTCCCAGAAAATAGCATCCATCAGTTCACTACCCGAGGTATTTATTTCGGAAGCATGTGCCCTATTGCGGACCCGGTTGAGTAATTCGCAGGCTTTCGTATCGTTAGTCCCCAAAGCGGCAAGAGCTTCAGCATACAACAAAAGTGCACCTGCATAACGGAATACTATTTGATTGCCGGAGTTGGACGTAATTGTTCCGTTTCCATAAGTATCAATATTCCAAAATTTCTTGATTTCCTTAGGAGCAGAACTTGAAACCGAAGTAGAATATATCTTTTCGTCAAACCATAGTTCTTTTCTCGCATCATCTTCATACATAGGGAACAGACTCATTAGATAATCTCCTGAATAACAGAACACTGGTGTATACTTGTTCAGACAGGAATAGGAAACATTATCAGAAAACTTTGCATTCATCATAAATATCTCATTGAAATTTATATTTTGTGCAATCTCAAACAAGCCTTCGTCTGACCCTCCTGCGAAAATCACGGAACTTCTATTTATATCAAGTAATGAATAAGCTCCATTGTTACGTTCCAGTTCCTCGCCTAGCGAAACAACATTCCTATAATATTGCTCTTTATTTTGTGCATCAAACTGTACAAGCCACAAGTTTATATGCATCATCAGCGCAATGACAGAACCTCTGGAGGCTCTAATCCCTTTGCTCGAATAAGATGAATATGACCATGGTAGTACTTCCGCTCCCGGATCATCGTCAAGCAAAGGTTGTAAGTCAGCAAGGCAATTTTGCAAAACTATAACCATATTGGTTCTTGGCAACGGAGCTTCATTATAGGCATTTGTATAATAAGGCACATCTCCAAAAGCCCTTACGATGAAGAAATAAGACAAGTTACGCATGAAAATAGCTTCTGCCTTAAAACGACTCCGTTTCAATCCATCCATACCGGGCACTTTGTCTATCTCAGCAAGCAGAATATTGGCATCCTGAATAGCAGTATAAAACACATCCCATTGCATTATTAAACCGCCCCTAGCATCATCGGGATATGTATTACGCAATTCACCCATATCGTTGTTAGCCAGATAAGCTACATATTTATCCCCAGTGCTGTAGGCTGTTATTGGAGCGCACCGCATATCTCCGCTATACGTAAGGAAAGGACGTTGTGACATTGTTGCATTCCGAAACGAATTGTATATGCTTAACAAAAAAGCTTCCGCATTCGTCTCATTTCCCTGCGCCCAAAAATCATCACCCGATAATTTATCTTCACTCTTATTTGCAAGCGAGTCACAACCGGCAAACAGGCAAGATACTATCAAAGTCATTATTAAAACTATATTTTTCATATTCTTCTATATTTAATCGTTCATCTAAAAATCCATTGAGACACCAAATGTCACAGTACGACCATTGGGATAACCACCGGATGTGTCATATCCCAAATTGTTTACATTTTCGGGATTGATGCCTGAATATTTGGAGAAAGTATAAATATTGTTCATACTAAAATTAAGCTGACATCGGCTGATCCTAAAAAAATCCAGCATTTTCTTTGGAATAGTATAAGCCACAGATATACCGTTAATTTTAAAATAAGAGCCATCTTCCATAAACAATGTCTGGTCGTATCTGAAAGGCTGAATAATACTTGAACGGGTATAATCAAACGGATTAGGATATTGGGCATAGATATTATCTTCTGTCCAGAAATTATATGCCTCAATAGGTGTTAAAGCTCCACTACCTGTAAGGTTCACCTTACCTGCTACAGGTGTTCCATAAGCCCTAAAACGGTCTGCCAGAGCCTTGTTGATAATATCACGTCTCAACGTAAACGAGCAGTTAGTGTTGATAGAAAACGCTTTATAACGAAGATTGATACTAATACCACCGGTCATTCGCGGCTGTGAATTACCTACAATCACCTTGTCTTTTTCATCGATGATATAATCACCATTTACATCCACCCAAATAGGGTCTCCCGCCTTAAAGTATGCTTGAGTAGAAGTATTCCCTCCCATCCGCAAGCGTTCTCCGGTCAGCGGATTAACAGGCACGTCTTCGTCAGTCGCATATACGCCTTTATACACATAGAGATAATTCCCCATCGCGTTAGAACCTAATTTATTCACCACTTCCGCATCACTGTTAATAATCTGCCGCACCTCGTTAGGCAGCTTTGCGATCACGTCTTTATTAATTGCCAGTGAAGTCGCTACATTCAAATCCCAATTACTTTGCCTTGACAACGGACGGACGTTCAACGAAAACTCCAATCCATAGTTAACCAGACTCGTTTTCGTACTTCTTACGGAATTAAAAGCATTGTGGTTAGCCAACTCTATCGAACTTAGCTGATTGTCAATTTGTTTGTAATACGCCTCGGCAACGAACATAATTTTATTATTAAGGAATGATAAGTCTGTTCCGAGATTCCATGATGTTGACGTTACCGGCTTCAAATCCGGATTCGGCATAGCGTTTTTATCAATAGGAATAATAGAAACTCCATTATAAGTATCTTTGCTCAGATTGTAACTTCCCCATATATCATAAATACTAGCTTTATAAGTGGTACTACGTCCCCAAGTTACACGAAGAGCTCCGGCATCCAGAAACTTCCATTTTTTAGCAAAAGATTCACGGCTGAAGTTCCAGCGAAATCCTAATGAAGGATTTATTGCCCATTTCGCCTGCGACCCATAAGATGAATTTATTTCAGGACGAATATTGGGAGTAAATACGTATTTCCCACCAGGCAGCGATAACTGAGGATCTATAATAAGTGCAAACGTATTCTTTTTATCTGAAAAATTCGACCTTCCAGCTGCCATGGACGGCATACCGGACGACCATATATGGTCACTTGCCAATCCATTCAGCATAATAAAGTTACCGCTATACTTTTCGGATGAAAGTTCAAAACCTCCCTGTAAATCAAAATTTACAATTCCCAATTTTACGGTTCTTGACAATAATGAACGAACATACATATTATAACTATATTCACTACCGTTATTCCAAGTAGCCCTATTGGCATTCAAAATACCCGGCGTAAATTTCTCATTCTCCACAGTTCCGTATTTATATCCTAAAGTACTTCTCCATCTTATATCAAATGGCAACAGATACATGATATTCATACTTGCATCATAGACTACATTCTGATTATCTGCCTGGACAGAAAAAACAGACAATGCAGAATTGGAAGCTGTATACATAGACGGTGGAGGCAACAAGGAAGAAGCTGCCGAACCTGCGGCTACGCCGGATTGTGAGAAAGCATTTCCGCTACCATTACTATTTCGGGTTAATGTAGTGGCAAGATTTAGATCCAAATGAAATCTATCATTAGGCTTATATCCTACTGCTGCCCTGATACCGTATCGGTTAAAGTCCGTGTTTTTCACAATTCCTTTTTCCGTATAATAGTTTGCATTGATCTTATAGTCAAATTTCTCATTAGGTTTACCAGAGAAACTAAGATTATGAGTTTGATTGTAAGTCGTCTGATAAAAGACACCCTGCCAATCCGTATTATTATTGTAATAAGGATTCAAGCTATCTGACAGTGCCTGCAATTTATGGATTTCATTATATCCATGATAGGCGGATGTATCATTTCCCAAAATTTGCATAATTCTGAGCGCTCTCTCCGCCCCGCCTGCAAGTACATCTCTCAACCTCGGTGGTGTTTTCACTACAAAGTTAGCCGAATAAGAAACTTTCGGTTTGGCTGTTTCTCCTCTTTTAGTTTCTATAAGAATTACTCCATAAGCACCTTTTGAACCATACAGGGAAGTTGCAGCTGCATCTTTCAATACTTGGATATTCGCAATATCTTCAAGTGGAATCATAGCCAACGGACTGACTGTTGCACCTGACAGCAAACCAGCTGCATCATAGCCCGTTACGTCTTCCTGCGGTATACCGTCAACTACAAACAAAGGAGGAGTCAGCCCCATCATAAACTCGCCATCACCGGAAGATTGAACGGAAATATCCGAGACTCCTCGAATTGAAAAACTTGGAAGACCTCCGGGAGTACCATTATTCATCTGAATATTTAATCCGGGAACACGCCCTTGAAGCAACTCCATTGGATTAGCAACAGGAGTATTGACCAGATCTTCTGCTTTAATAACCGTAACCGATGCTGTTACCGCAGCCTTGCTAACTCTTTTAAATCCGACTACAACTGTTTCATCAAGCATATTCTCTGTCGGACTCAGATATATTTGCATGCGTTCTGAAGGTTTAGTAACTTTGACTGAAAGACTGTCGAACGCCAGGAAAGAGAATACAAGTCGGTAACCACTCTTAACTTTTGTAGAGAATCGTCCGTTATCATCAGTTGTGGTTGAAAGCTGAGGCACCGTTTTTCCACTTTCATTTTTAACAATAACAGAAGCATAAGGCAATGTAGAATTATTGCTTTTATCTTTGACTACACCACTGACAGGAATATCCTGAGCCCGAACACCAACCGAGGTGACGGCAATCGCCATAGCCAACAAGCCATATTTAAATATATTTCTCATATTAGAATCATGGTATTAATTAGTTATTTTCCATCTTCAAACAAGGGGGCTCCTGCTGTAAATACAACTATTATCTCCCAATGAGCTTCCTTGTATATCGCAAATTCAAATGACATAGTGGATGTCATACGATAACCACTTGCTGTAATACGGTCATATAAAAAATTGACATTTATTCTATTACCATCTTTATTGGTATATTTTGATTTCATTTCAACCAATGGCATCGGATAAACTACATCGTACTTTACATATTCATCTGTTTTCTCCATGTTGAAACCATGAATCAGATTAGCCCAGTCTGTCTGATTAAAAGATGAAGGAGAGATCGGTGTATAATCCGGTCCATAAAAACGAAAAGTCAAACTTTTTACATCATCATCATTATCTTGGTTCTCACGAAAATAAATATGTACATCTTCAGGAAACATATAGTCTCCACTTTCTGTTTGAAAAAGGGTTAACGAATTTGGTGTAACATAGTCCTGTCCCTGCACCAACCCTGTTTCCGGATCGTATATACTCGGTTCGTAATCACTTTCTCTGACAGGTATAAGCTGCATATCGGTAAAAGTTTTATATCCTCCCGAGTTTTTCACCAGCACATCAAAAATATAACCGTCACTCGGAGCACACTGCACAAAAGAAGATTCGGCATTGGACCACATCATAAATTCTCCGGAATGCTTTTTAACCTGAAAAAGAGTACGATATTCTATTTCTCTTTTAGCTTCTATTTCTTCTATAGACTTTTCGGTACCCATATATGGAGTTTTCCAAACTTTTACCGGGAAATATTCCGTCAATTCAGGTGCAGGACCTCCGTCGGCCCTCACGATTCGTGATATTTCGAAAGTAAGAGGAAGCGTTGAATTACCCGATGAAAAGTTGTCGGACATCAAAGTATTTTTTCCTAGTTGAGGACGATATAGTTTTGTAGTAAAATTGACGTCTCTGTCGAAAGCATCCAAACTATCCGGCAAATATTTATCGACACACGATATGCTTAATAATACGCAGGAAAACAGCAGCGCAATATTTTTACTTCTTATATTCATTGCCATAATTATTAAATACGTAAATAAATTCATCAAAACCGAAACTGTGTTGGGGAGAAAGGATGTGAATGATACCATTATTTGTATAAACATCATTCCATACCGTAGAAACTCTGTTCCAGTTATCTTTTACCTGAGAGTTTTTCATATCACTGAAAATAAGCTGTTTGACTCCTCCGCCTACAAATCCGGATGCCGGTTTGCGAGAACATTCTATATTCATTTGATAATTGTACTTCAAAGAATTTAAGGAGTTATTTCCTTCATTGGCTAGAATATTATCGGTATCGTAACTACCTTTAATAATGTACTTGCATAACATTCGCTCAAGGTCAGCTCTATAATCATAATGATATTCGTTAATGATCGTATCATTTAAAGTCGGTGTTATAACATTAACGATCGTATCTTTAACAACAAACGGTTCAATTAATAAATCACTCAAATAAATCGCTTCACCCAACTCCTTTTGTTTACGGTACTCGTTAAGTTGCGCCAATGAGGAACGGATACATGCATCCGGTATGGCAAAAACTGTATATTGCACATCCGTCTGTTCCATCTGTTGTATGAAATCGGGAATATTGTTGACAAGAACCATCATAGAATCAAATTTCAAATTCAGCCTTTCATTCCCTGTGGACAAATAATCCAGAACCGTTCCATTAAATACTTCGGTTTCATTTTCCTCAGGATATGAAGCCACTTCGTAATCTGTACAAGACAGCATCCAAAGGGAAGCCGAAGTCAGACATAAAATAAATAGTATCTTATTCATTGTCGTTTTCTTTTTATTTCCAAAACTCATTTTGTTCAATCTGTGAATTAGCAGTAATGATATCTTCCGATACCGGCCAGTAGATTCCACCACTGCTGATCAGTCGCAAGAATGCCTCATTATCTTTCATCAGCTTTTGCCGACGGACAAGGTCATACCACCTCCAGCCTTCTCCCATAAG
>ENA-OPCS01000172-OPCS01000172.1-human-gut-metagenome-genome-assembly--contig:-NODE-172-length-58096-cov-2.611482_pt1 | contig 58096 bp, 55 predicted proteins | sample MGYA00241256_ERZ501492 | MGnify/ENA primary metagenome ERZ501492 (study PRJEB25962, sample SAMEA2042512) | human gut metagenome | biome: human gut; feature: human-associated habitat; material: faeces... | reverse complement strand
CCCTTAGTCAAACCACCCGTTTGACGGGTGGTGATGATTATGGGTTTTATATAGAATCATCAGCAGGTATGCGTCGGAATTAATTAAAACCTCCGTCTCGGTTGTTGCCGAAACGGAGGTTTTAATTAATTTGTTATTTAGTTTTTAAATTTTTACAATAAGCATTATTTCGCTGTTTTCAGTTCGGTCCAGTAACGGTCGTACATGGGCAGTGCATCGCCGATATCAATCAGCCATTCGCCTTTGTCGATGTTATCCATACCGATTTTCAGCATCGGGTCATTTTTAAATTCTTCGCTGTGGAATTCCTGAGCTTTTTCGTTCGGGTCATTGTAGCCGATGTATTCATAGTTTTTAGCGCTGATTTTCGGGTCATAGATAAAGTTGATGAATTTTTCGGCCAGTTCTTTATGTTTTGCGCCTTTGGGGATAGCAAAGGTATCAGCCCAGATGGTAGCGCCTTCTTTAGGTACTACAAAGCCGATATTGGGGTTGTCTTTCAGGGTGTAGCTTGCGTCACCGGTCCACATAGTGCCAATCCATGCTTCTTCGGCAATGAATTTTTGTTTAATGGTATCGGTATCGAAAGCAAGTACGTTAGGTGCAAGCGCTTTCAAATCCTGGAAGGCTTTTTCAACCTGTGCAGGGTCGGTGCTGTTGTTGGAGAAGCCGTTTTTCTTTAATGCCATGCCTATGGTTTCGCGGCTGTCATTTAAAAGAATCAGGCGGCCTGCATATTCAGGGTTCCACAAATCTTCCCAGCTGTCGGGAACGTCTTTAACATAGTTTTTGTTGTAGGCAATGCCGGTAATGCCCCAGGTGTAAACGAGGGAATGGTCGCCGGTGGGGTCATAAACCGGTGCTTTTAAAGTGCTTACAATGTTTTTGGCGTTGGGGATGTTGTCCATGTTCATTTTTTCCAGCAAATCAAGTTTGAGCATGGTTGCAACCATATAGTCAGAAGGCTGGATTACATCGTACTGTGCTCCGCCGGCCTGAATTTTAGCCAGAAGTTCTTCATTGTTGGCAAATACGTCGTAATTAACCTTACAATTGTATTGCTTTTCAAATTCGGCAATAACCTCCGGGTCAAAATTGTCGGCCCAGCTAAAGAGGTTGAGAACCTGCTGTTCTCCTCCTGCCGCTGCATCTTTCTTTTCTGTGTCACCTCCGCAGCCTGTCAGGAGAAGGGCCATGGTCAGTACGGAAACGAGAAAGACCAAAAGTTTTTTCATTTTGCAAATCATCCTTTCTTTATTTGGTTTTATTGAACCGTTTTACGGCGTCAATCTTTGTTTTTGCTGCTGTGCTGCGGCTGTAAAATCTGCGCAATTACAATCAGCGAAATGGTTGCGAACATTAAGAGGGTGGAAAGAGCGTTAATTTCCGGGGAAATACCGCGTTTTACCATTGCGTAAATATATAGCGGCAGCGTGGTGGAGTTAGGCCCGGCCACGAAGAAGCTGATGATAAAATCATCAATGGAAAGGGTAAAGGCAATCAGCGCGCCGGCGATAATACCTGGCATGGCAAGCGGCAGGGTAACGTAACGGAAGGTTTGAAACGGCGTCGCGTACAAATCCATGGCTGCCTGCTCAAGTTCATGGCGCATGCCTTCAAGCCTTGCGTTAACGGTAATTACCACAAAGGAAAGGCAGAAGGTGATGTGCGCTAAAATAAGCGTAACTTTACCGAGCGGAACCTGCGTCTGTGCAAACAGCACCAGAAGGCTCAGGCCCATAACAATTTCCGGAATCAGTATCGGCAGATACAAAAGCCCGTTAATAACCGGTTTGCATTTATACTGATAGCGGTTGAGGGCAATGGCGGCAATTGTGCCGAGCACGGTGGAAACAACGGTGCTGATAACAGCGATAAACAGGCTGTTCATAAGGGCTTCCAGCACGCGGCGGTTTTGGAACAGCGAAGCGTACCAGTCGAGCGTAAAGCCTGTCCATACAGCGTTAATACGCGATTCGTTAAAGGAATACAGCGCAAGAATTAAAAGAGGCAGGTATAAAAAGGCCAGTATTACAAGCGAATAGGCCAGAAGAAGATGGCTACGCCACGTCTTTTGCATCTTTAGCCCCTCCTTCCTGCGACTGCAAAGCCTTGTAGTAAAGGATAATCAGTACAAGGCTCATTACTGCCAGCACAATGGAGAGCGCGGAGCCAAAAGGCCAGTCGCGCGCTGCCAGAAACTGGTTCTGGATGAGGTTGCCGATAAGGGCGGATTTGGCGCCGCCCATAACGTCCGGCACAACGAACATGCCGAGCGAGGAAATAAACACTAAAATTGTGCCTGCGGCAATGCCGGGCATTGTCAACGGCAGGGTAACCTTGCGGAAAGCCGTCATCGGCGATGCACCAAGGTCGGAGGCTGCTTCAAGCAGGCGCAGGTCAAGCTGCTCTATGGAAACGTAAATCGGCAGTACCATAAAAGGCAGCAGGGCGTAAATCATGCCCAGCATTACGGCCGCGTCGTTGTACAGCATCTGAAGTGGCTGCTCAATAAGCCCCAGTTTCATTAAAAAGGTGTTTACCACACCCTGCGTGCGCAGAATGATAACCCACGCATAAGAGCGGATTAAAAAGTTAATCCAGAAAGGTATCATCACGAGAATCAGCCCCGGCTGCTGCCATTTTTTAGGCAGGCGTGCAATGAAGTATGCCAGCGGGTAGCCCATGATGATGGTAGCAACGGTAGTAATAACCGCTACTATCAGAGTGTCGGCAAAAATCTGCAAATATAAAGGTTCTAAAAAGCGCAGATAATTTTTTAGGGTGAATTCAAAAATTATTTGTCCGTAAGGCGTGCGCCCGGCAAAGGAAACGGCAACTACGATGAGAAGCGGGATAACGAAAAAGATGCTTAACCAGAGCATTGCCGGGGCAACCATCAGTTTTCCGTTTTTCATCGCGATACTTTCACCTCGTCTTTTTTATACCACCAAATGCCTACGCGCTCGTCGGGCGACCAGCGTTTAACGTCGTCAAAATACTGGTAGGCCACAACGGTTTGGTTGGAGTTGTCCAGACGGATAAATACTTTATCAATGGTACCGTAAAACACAACGTCTACAACGGTTCCGTAATAACCGGGTTCCGGGTGCTGCTTTTCTGCCTGTTCGTCTTCGTATTCCGGGCAGAGGTTGAGCTTTTCCGGGCGGATAACAAGCGTTTCGCTTTCCGTTTCAAAAAAGTTGCTTTCGCCGATAAATTTGGCTACAAAGCGGGTGTTGGGGTAATGGTAAATCGTGTCCGGGTTGTCGTCCTGTTCGATAACGCCCTTATTCATAACCACAATGCGGTCGCTCATGGTAAGCGCTTCTTCCTGGTCGTGCGTTACATAAATGAAGGTAAGGCCAAGGCCGCGCTGCAAATTCTTAAGTTCCAGCTGCAAATTTTTGCGCAGCTGGTAGTCAAGTGCGCCAAGCGGCTCGTCCAGTAAAAGCACTTTAGGGTTATTTACAAGGGCACGGGCGATGGCTACGCGCTGCTGCTGGCCGCCGCTCATCTGCTGCGGACGGCGGTTGCGGAATTCTTCAAGCTGCGTAAGGTACAGTACCTGCGCTACACGTTCTTTTTGTTCTTCGGCGGGTACTTTTTTCATCATCAGCCCAAACTTTATGTTTTCCTCAACAGTCATGTGAGGGAATAATGCGTAGTGCTGAAAAACCATATTGACATCACGTTTATAGGGCGGTTTATTGGTAACGTCTTCGTCATCAAGGAAAACTTTGCCGGTAGTAGGCGTATCAAGCCCTGCAATCATACGCAGCAAAGTGGTTTTGCCACAGCCGGAAGGCCCTAAAAGCGTTAAAAACTCACCGTCATAAATGGTAAGGTCCAGCTTGGGGATGATGAGGTTATTGCCGTACTTTTTGGTAATTCCCTGCAAACGGATCATTTCTTCCATTTTTTTGTTGTCACAACCTTTCATAAAAAATTTTGTTTGCATGATACTAATATAATGATATCATATTATAAACAATTTTGTGTAAAAAAATCAATGCTTTTTTGAAAAAAATGCAGGAGAGGCAAAAAAAACAGAGAATATTAAACTTCATAAAGAATAATTTGGAAATTTTGCTGATTTTCATGGAAAATGCGTATTTTTTGCGGGGTGAAAAAATGCTGAGTAAAAAGTTTATAGAGTTTTTGTTTGAAGGTGCGCATATACAGCGTTGGAACGACCATATCCGCCCCAACGGCTTTACGGAACTGGACAAACAGGCACATAAAATGATGATTTTGTATATTCTTGCCAAATATGAGGAGCAGGACCACGGCGCGAAATTAAACTGGCGCGTGCTTATTGAAGGCGGTATTTTTGAATTTATGCACCGCATTATTTTAACGGACATCAAGCCGCCTATTTACCACGAGCTGATGCGTGTGCACGGGCGCAAGCTGAATGCCTGGATTTACAGCCAGCTTGAACGCCGTGTGCCGGAACTGGATGAAGTGTTTTTCAATAAACTAAAACGCTGGTTTGATTATCCGGAAGAAAACCGTCTGGAGAAAAAACTTTTGCGGGCAGCGCACTACCTTGCCACGCAGTGGGAATTTGGCATTATCTACCATTTTAACCAGGCAATTTACGGCATTGATGCCACTAAAGCTGCCATTGAAAGCAATATCGAGGACCATTATGATTTAGCCGGCGTTCAGAAAATATCGCTGAAAGGCAAAACCAGCAAATTTATTGACCTTGTAGGGCAGCTGCGTTTTCAAAAACGCTGGGCGCAGTCGCCGCGCGTGCCGGAAACTTCCGTTATGGGGCATGTGCTGATAGTTGCCATTTTGGGATATTTCTGTGCGGCAGAGCTTGGCGCCTGTGATGAACGCATTGTAAATGATTTTTTGTGCGGCCTGTTCCATGATTTGCCGGAGGTGCTGACACGCGATATTATTTCGCCGGTTAAAACTTCTGTGGAAGGGCTTGACGATTTAATTAAGGATATTGAAAAGCGCCAGGTTGCCGAAAAATTGCTGCCGCTGCTGCCGTGGGGCTGGCATGAGGAAATTATTTACTTTACGCAGAATGAGTTTACCAACCGCATAATGCTTGACGGTGTTCCCACCGAGGTGAGCGAAGAAGAATTGAACGGGAAATATAATGTAGACGGGCATGACTATAAAGCGGTGGACGGCAGAATGTTAAAAGGCTGCGACCATCTGGCGGCTTTTGTTGAAGCTTATCTTTCGACGGAGTACGGCATAACAAGCAAGCATCTGCTTAACGGCATGGCCGATTTGCGTGAAAAGTATAAAGACAAAACCATTGCCGGTATTAATTTTGGCGCAGTTTATGATGAATTTCCGGAGCTTAAAACAAATTTATAAATTGAATGCAAGTTTATGAAAATTCAGTTTATAACCAAAAATAAGTGGACACTTGTATTTGCAAGAGTTATAATGAAGCTGAAAGCAGCTCTTTAGATATGAAATTATCTTAAGCTGTACAATATATTATATTTAAGATTTTTAAAGGAGGCATGGATTATGAATTTATTTGAAATGGCGCAGATTCCGCTGAACAAAGCTATTGAGGTTATGAAACTTGACCCGAATGCGGCGGCAATTATTGCCTGCCCGGAAAGAACTCTGGAAGTTTCCATTCCTGTAAAAATGGATGACGGCACTACCAAAGTATTTACCGGTTACCGCAGCCAGCACAGCACAATTATGGGCCCGGCCAAAGGCGGCATCCGTTATCATCAGAGCGTTAATATGGACGAAGTAAAAACGCTGGCTTTCTGGATGACCTGCAAATGCGCAGTTGCCAATCTGCCTTACGGCGGCGGCAAAGGCGGCATTATTGTTGACCCGTCCAAACTTTCGCAGGCAGAACTTGAACGTTTGACCCGCGGCTACATTGACAGAATCGCTCCTATTATCGGCGAAAAAATGGATATTCCTGCCCCTGATATGAATACCAACGCTCAGATTATGGGCTGGATGATGGATGAATACAGCAAGCTGAAAGGCCAGTATGAACCGGGCTTCATTACCGGTAAACCAATCTGCATCGGCGGCTCGTTGGGCCGTACCGCAGCTACCGGCCGCGGCGTAATGGTTGCAGCAGGCGAAGCAATTAAAGCCATGGGCATTAAACCCGAAGAAGCAACCTGCGCAGTACAGGGCTTCGGCAACGTAGGCAGCTGGACTGCTAAACTCATTCACGACCTTGGAGTTAAAATTGTGGCTTTAAGCGATGTTTACGGCGCTATTATGAATGAAGACGGCCTTGACCCGTATGAAGTTGAAAAACACGTACAGGCAACCGGCAGCGTAGTAAACTTCCCGGGCAGCAAAGCCATCAGCAACGCCGACCTTCTGGCAATGGAAGTTACCGTGCTTGCTCCGTGCGCAATGGAACTTCAGATTACAAAAGACAATGCGGCTGACGTTAAGGCAAAAATTATCGTTGAAGGCGCTAACGGCCCGACAACTCCGGAAGCTGACGAAATTCTTGATAAGAAAGGCATTCTGGTTGTGCCGGATATTCTCGCCAACGGCGGCGGCGTAACCGTAAGCTACTTTGAATGGGTTCAGTGCCTGTACCGTTACTTCTGGACTGAAGAAGAAGTTATTGATAAACAGACCCAGTTGATGATTGGCGCGTTTAAACAGGTATATGACACCGCTAAAAAATACGAAGTTAACATGCGTACAGCAGCTTATATCGTAGCTCTTAACCGTCTGGATGAAGCTATGAAATTCCGCGGCGCATATTAATAAGCGTTTTAAACTTCGTTAAAATTTAATTGCTTAATGGCAGTATTAAACCCCGGCAGCCGTTACTGCCGGGGTTTTGTGTGAATGCAGAGGGAGGATTTATGAGAGATTTGCAAAAGAGCTGCAAGATTGCTGTGGTACAGGCTGCTCCTGTATTGTTTGGTAAAAAAGCCTGTGTGGAAAAGGCAGTGGCACTCATTAAAGAATGTGCTGAAAACAAGGCTGAATTAATTGTATTTCCGGAATTGTTTATACCGGGATATCCTTACGGAATGACTTTTGGTTTTACTGTTGGCAGCAGAAATGAAGCGGGGCGTAAAGACTGGCTGCGGTATTATGAAAACAGTATTGTTGTACCTGGCCCTGAAACGGAGCTTTTGGCAAAGGCGGCAAAAGACGCAGGTGCCTGGCTCAGTATTGGCGTATCTGAACGTGATGCCGTAACAGCAACGCTGTATAATACTAATTTGTTCTTTTCACCGGAAGGTGAAATTATTGTACACCGCAAATTAAAACCTACCGGTTCGGAACGCGTGGTATGGGGTGATGCTGACAAAAACTATTTCCCGGTTGCCGAAACGCCGTGGGGCCAATGGGCAGTATGATTTGCTGGGAAAGCTATATGCCGCTGGCAAGGGCTGCGCTTTATCAAAAAGGCATTACTCTGTATATTTCGCCAAATACCAATGATAATGATGAATGGCAAAGCACAATTAAGCATATAGCTATTGAAGGCCACTGCTATTTTATAAACTGCGATATGTATTTTACACGTGATACTTACCCGGCAGATTTGCAGGCACAGGACGAAATTGCCAAACTGCCTGAAAAGGTGTGCCGCGGCGGCAGCTGTATTGTTGACCCTTACGGGCATTACCTTACAGAACCTGTATGGGACAAAGAAGCTGTTATTTATGCCGAGCTTGATATGAGTAAAGTAGCCGCCAGCCGTATGGAGTTTGATGTATGCGGCCATTATGCAAGGCCTGATGTTTTAAAACTGGTTATTGAGGATAAATAAAACAAAATACCTTCTGCCGCGTTTGGCAGAAGGTATTTTTGCTTTATACCGTATTATTAAATTATCAAGCAAAGAATAAATTCATGATAATCATAGCGCAGAGTGCGTTGAGAAGGCTGGCAAGCATTAAAAGCGGCCAATATTTTTTTGGTACATCGGCTACGCCTAAAAGCCTGCCCATATATTGCAGCTGTGCCCCAAGCAAAAAGAAGCAGGGCATCAAAATCGTAATGTGGCGTGCGTCAAGCATGCCGTTTGCTGCCATGTTGGCTGCAAGACCTACAGAAGCAGAACTGGAAAGCCAAGCAGTAAGCACTACCGTAACGGCTTCGCCTGGCAGTCCAAACAGTGTCATTGCCGGTCCGAAGAGATTGCCTAAAAAACTCATAACACCAAGCAAATTGAGTATTTCTGCAACGGCATAAGCCATTAAGATGTTAGGTACAAGATTGTTGATTGCTATATTAAAACCTTTGCGGGCACCGATAACGAAAATATCAAACGGATTGCCGGATACGTTTTTTGCTTGAACGCCGTTACTCATTTTTAAAATCCTCCTTGTAAACAGTATTTAAAACAAAGCGCACAAACATGGCGCCGACAAATTTAAAAACAAACATCAGTAAAAAAGGTACAAGCAGCGGCACGGTTAAATAAGAAAACAGAGCTGAACCGATAGCAAAATAGTTGTTGATAAGCCCTGCACCGGAATATTGCCAGGAACCGATGATTGTGAGCTCTTTCTTTGTTATCAGGTCCTGATCGTATAGTTCTTTGGTTAATGCCGCACCGGCATCTGTGCTTTGCAGGTCGGTAATCAGTGCCAGCCCGGTTAAACCCGGTACGCCGAGCAATGGTCGCAGTAATGGTGTTAAAAGTTTGTGGGCAGCTTTAATAGCGCCGTAGTGCGATAAAACTTCAAGACAGCCGATTGCCAGCATTACGCTTGGCACAAGTGACAGTGCAAACATAAAACCGCCGCGTGCACCCAGCCCGCCGGTGCCGACAAATGTATCCTTGCCAAGCGTTTTAACGGTGCCGAATTTGCCTATCAGTGTACTGAAGTCAAATGCGCTGAGCCATTTCATACCGTCAAAGCCGGTCATTATCCCGGAAAAGAATAAAATTGCAGCGGCTAAGGAAATAAAAGCCTTTGGCCCTACACGCCATTCTTCGGAATCAAAGTTAGTGAGTTTTTTCTCATTTTTCTCCATAATGCCCTCCTATCAAACAACAAAAACAAATAATGCGACAAATTTGTCTTTATTATATTGACAAAAATGCGCAATGTCAAGACGAAGTTGAAAATTTATTTTTAGAATTTTTAAAATAAATTTTAGTGTTGCTATTTAAAAAACGATGTGTTATAATTTTTTCAAATTTTGGTAAAATAATTGTTGTTGGTTGTTGTTTTTAGAGGAGGATAATATGGCTATTTTAAATGTAAAAGATATTTTTCATGATTTACACCAAATTCCGGAAATAGGCTTTCAAGAATTTAAAACTTCTGCTTATCTTGCGGATAAATTAAGAGAACTTGGTTACAAAGTTACAACGAATGTTGGCGGAACCGGCGTTGTAGGTGTAGTAAAGGGTGCGGAACCAGGGCCGGTAATGCTTTTGCGTGCAGATATGGATGCGCTGCCGTTTGTTATTAACGGCGAGCATAAGGCAATACACGCCTGTGGGCATGATGCGCACTGCTCTATGGTTTTGGCAGCGGCTTCTAACTTAAAAGATAAAATAAAAAAAGGAACTTTAAAAATTTTGTTTCAACAGGGCGAGGAAACTTTAAAAGGCGCGCTGGCTGTAATTGACGCCGGTGTGCTGGAAGACGTCGATATTGCTGTCGGGCTGCATATCCGTCCAGTGCAGGATTTGCCGTTTGGCAAATTATCGCCTGCTGTAAGGCATGCTTCAAGCACCTTTGCCAAAGTAAAAATTACAGGGCAAAGCTGTCACGGTTCGCGCCCGCATTTGGGTGTTAACGCTGTTGAAGCAGCAGCGGCGGTTATCAATGCGGCGTCTGGGGTTAGAATTAATCCGGTAATTTCCTGGTCTTGCAAAGCTACAGCCGTTAATGGTGGCGGCAGTGCGTATAATATTATTCCAGACCATGCGGAGATAACTTTTGACGTGCGTTGCCAGGAAAATGAAGGTATGACAGAATTGCTTGGCAAACTGCAGAAAGCTGCAGAAAATGTTGCCGCTGCTTACGGGGCAACGGCAGAATTTAGCTTACCGGGCGGAGTTATTCCAGCAGCAGTGCTTGATAAAGAGCTTACTGCCGAAGTTGCAGAGTGCATTAAAGAAGTCGTGGGTGAAGAAAATCTCGGCGAAGAGCTTGTAAATCCAGGCGGTGAAGATTTCCATTACTTTGCTAAAACATATCCTAAATTAAAATCGGCTTATTTTGGCGTCGGCGTTGCTGCCGAACCTGGGCTGCACGACCCTAATATGCATTTTAATATCGATGGTTTACAGGCTGGCGTGGAAGTTTTGGAAAAAATTACACTGAAAAAGCTTGGGTGATTGCAGGTTGCTAACGGTATATTTTAAATAAAATAATTGACTTAGATATAAAAAATCCACCTGTTATGGAAGGTTTAAAGATTGCTTAACCTTTGAGTCCTAACAGGTGGATTTTGTTTTTTATCTTACTCCAGCATAGAAAAATCCGAGCCGGTAAACAGGAAAACAATGCCGCAGAATGTTACTGCACCGGCTGAAATAGCGTCCTCGCTGAAAAGCAACTTTCCGTTATGCAGGGCAAGATGCGAGTTTGGGTCGGCCATGCCCGTGCCGATACGGAAAAATGCCCCCGGTTTTTTAGCAAGATAGAAGGAAAAATCTTCCGAACCCATAGACGCAGAGGGGAGAATACTTACTTTATCGTTGCCTAAAAGTTTTGCAGCGGAAGCTTCTATCATACCTACAAGATTATCTGCGCCTATAACAGGCCCGCAGCCGGGTATAATTTCCGTTTCGGCGTGTACGCGCAGTGCCAGTGCCGTGCCGTCGGCAATGCGTTTAATGCTTTCGTGTATTTGCCTGCGCGTTTCCGGCAGCAGATAGCGCATGGAGCCTTCAAGCACTACTTCTGAAGGAATGATATTGGCTGCAGTGCCTGCCGTCATTTTGCCTACGGTAATAACAGCTGAATCGAGTGGGTTGAGTTCGCGCGAAACTATGGTTTGAAGCTGAGTAATCATATAAGCAGCCGCAGCAATTGGGTCCGGTGTTTTGTGTGGGTGCGCTGCATGGCCGCCGGGGGCGGTAATTGTAATTTTAAAACTGTCGGAACCGGCCATCATCGGGCCGTATTTAATGCCGATTGAACCGCCGGGAACATCCGGCCAGGTATGTACGCCGAAAACAGCGTCAACATCATCTAAAAATCCGTTGTTAATAATGGTTTCAGAACCGCCAAGTTTTTCTTCCGCAGGCTGGAAAAAGAATTTTACTGTGCCATGCAGGTGATGGCGGTATTTGCTCAAAAGCCGGGCTGCCGCAAGCAGTGAAGTCATATGCAAATCGTGTCCGCAGGCATGGCAGCAGCCTTCGTTTACGGAGGCAAATTCCAACCCTGTATTTTCCTTAACCGGCAGCGCGTCGATATCGGCCCTCAATGCGATTGTTTTGCCGGGCATTGCACCATGTAAAATGCCGACAGCACCGGTAAAACCTTTGTTGTCATAAACTTCGATATCGTATTTATTTAATTCGTCTTTTATGAATTTTGTGGTATTTTCTTCCTGAAAGCTTAATTCCGGATGCTGGTGCAGGTAGCGCCTGATTTTTATATATTCAGGTTCAAGTTCCTGCATCATTTTTTGAATGGCTGACATATTATTACCTCCCAACAAAAGATTATAATATTATGATATTTAATCTCGCAAAAATACTAATTGATAAGATTTTCTTATAATTCTCCGGCGCTGTACTGCACGCGGTAATCCCAAACATCTGAATTTACATAATATTCGCCGAAAATAATCGGTTCGTAGTTTTCGTTAAGCTCCTTGCGGACAATTTTTAAAAGCGGAAAGCCGAACGGAACGGAAAAGAGGTTGCCAAGTTCTTTATCGGCAGCCACTGCTTTAACGCGTTCCTGTACATAAGCAGTTTTAAAGCCGTGTTTTGATAAAAAGCTGCGGATGGATTTTATTTCACCGGCAGCAATTACTTCTTCCGGTTCCGGGTTTTCAAAATAATGGTTAAGGAAAAATAACGGTTTTCTGTCGACATAACGCACGCGGGCAACATATGTAAAAAGTTTTGCCGGGTCGGTTTTAAATACGCTGCACTGCTGTTCGTCCATGGCTTTTTTGCAGCATTTTAATGTTTGGCAGTGTACGGAATCACTATCTACCTTTTTGTCTATAAAATGTACGCCAAAACCGCTCATTAAAAGCATGTTTTCCCATGGTAAAGAGCTGGAAACAAAAGTGCCTTTGCCTGGCATGCGTACAATAAGCTGCTCGCTTTCCAGTTTTCCGAGCGCCTGGCGTATGGGAGAAAGGCTGGTGCTATACCGCTCTGCCAGCGCGCTTTCGGTAGGCAGCTGTTCGCCCGGTTTATAAAAATGGCTGCGTATTTTGTTGTATAAATCCTGATAAATTTTAAAATTAAGTGTTTGTCTCATTATCAAGTTCCCTTTATTATTGATACTTTAATAATACCACATTGCCCGCACAGTTGCCAAAAGGTTTTCTTGCTTTTTTCAGAAAATTATAATATTATAATATTATAATAAATTGATAAAAGGGAGTGGAGAATATGGAAAAACATGCTTTGTATCATATGACCTGGAAAGAAATCGAAGAAGTATTTAAAAATGACCCGGTTGTTATTATTCCTATGGGTTCTACCGAACAGCAGGGAATACATTCTTTAACCGGCGACTATCTGGCTGCTGAAGCTATTGCCAAACGTGTTGCGGAAAAAGCCGGTGCTTATTACGTCCCTGTTATTCCGTTTGGCTGCAGTGAATATTTCCGCTGTTTCCCGGGCACAATATCGCTCCGCCCTTCCACGGTAGAAGCCGTTATTACAGATGTTGTTGAAAGCCTTACCGAGCACGGTATTACAAAAATCTTTTTCATTAACGGCCATGCCGGAAATACACCTACTATTGAAGATGTGGCAAGAAAATTACGCCGCGAAAAGGGAATTGTATGTTTTTCGATAGATTTATGGCAGGGCTTAACGCCTGAAGCAAAAAAAGAAATTTATGGCGAAGGCCATGATTCTTCCGGCCATGGCGGAGATCCTCTGACATCGGTAATGCTTTATTTATATCCGGAAGATATGCGTATGGATTTGCTTAATCCGGTTGAAAACATTAAAGAGTATAAAGGCGTCCCTGTAAACGGCCTTAAAAAGGGTATGGTTAAAGGTGTTCCGTTCAATCTTTATATGGATATGATTGACGTTACCAAACAGGGTGTAATGGGCAATCCGTTTGCATCCAGCGCAGAACGCGGAGAAAAAATAGTTAGCCATTTGGTTGATGCGTGCTGTGAGATGGTAAAAATTATAAAAGAAAACGATACCCATATTTAATTGTTGATTTATTTGGTTTTATAACGGGGAGGTAGAATTATGATAGCTGTTTTAGGCTTTGCTACCATTATCATATTTTTGTATGTTACAATGACCAAAAAATTGTCAATTCAGTCGGCACTGATTGGCATACCTGTTATTGCAGCAATAATTGGCGGTTTTGGTTTTGATATAGGCAAAATGATGATTGCCGGTGTAATTAAGGTTACTCCTTCGGCAATGATACCTATTTTTGCTGTAATTTATTTCGGCATTATGATTGATGCAGGGTTATTTGACCCCATGGTTAACAGAATTTTAAAACTTGTAAAGGGCGACCCTGTAAAGATTACCATTGGTGCGGCGGTGCTGGCAATGCTTGTTTCGCTGGACGGCGACGGTACAACCACTTTTATTATTTCCGTTTCTGCCATGCTGCCGATTACCACTAAATTAAAAATGAATCCTCTTATTTTGCCGTTTGCAGTAGGTATGGCGGCAGGCGTTATGAATCCGCTTCCGTGGAGCGGGCCGACAACGCGTGTTATGGCGGTTTTGCATGCTGATTCTTCTGCAATTTTTACACCGATTGTACCTGCCATGGCTGTTGGTATTGCCTGGGTATTATTTGCCTGCTACTATGTTGGCAAAAAGGAACGCAAAAGACTCGGAGTTATGCATATTGACGAGCATACTTTTGATGGCCTCGGCGAAGACCAGAGTGCCAAAAGGCCGCAGCTTTTCTGGTTTAACTGCATTTTGACTGTTTTGATGATTGTGGTACTGCTGATGGATATTATGCCGATGGCGACTATTTTTATGATAGGTTTTGCATTGGCAATTACGGTAAACTATCCTAATCTTGAAGAACAGACAAAACGTTTGAAAGCATATGCCGGTGAAGTTTTGATGATAGTAACTTTAATTTTCTCGGCAGGGTGTTTTACCGGTATTCTTTCCGAAACCAAAATGATTACGGAAATGGCTAAGACCCTTGTTTCGTTAATTCCTGAACATATGGGCAGCCTGCTGCCGCTTTCCGTAGCAGTAACGAGTATGCCTTTAAGCCTTGTATTTCCTACGGATGCTTATTACTTCGGCGTGCTGCCGGTTATTTATGAAATGGCAGCTTCTCTTGGCATCGATCCGGTGCAAATCGGCCGTGCAGCTGTGCTTGGGCAGATGACGGTAGGTTTCCCGGTAAGCCCGCTGGCAGCGGCAACATTGGTTTTAATCAGCGTATCGCGTGTTAACCTGATTGACCACCAGAAATTTATGTTCTTCTGGGCTTTTGGCACTACGCTGATTATGACGGTTGTGTGCTACCTTACCGGTGCATTAACGTTTTAATTTATAACTGAAAACTTTATGGAGAAATAAAAAAGCTGGCGTTAATTTAACGTCAGCTTTTGTGCGTTTATAGTGTTTTTGTTACTTTCTTTCCGGCATTTGCGCGAGCAGGATTGCGGCAAAAACGAGCACGCAGCCGCCGATTTCGCGCATGGAAAGCGTTTCGCTGAGGAACATCCACCCGGCGAGCACGGAAAAGACAGATTCCAGGCTCAGCAGTATGGAGGCAAGGATTACGTTAACATATTTTTGCCCGGCAATTTGCAGTGTATAGGCAATGCCGCAGCTCATAATTCCGGCGTGTGCCAGCGGCAGCCAGGCCGCGGTGATGGCGGAAAGCTCCGGCTGTTCGGCCCAGATTATAACCGGAAGGCTTAACATGCCGCAGACGAAAAACTGAATGGCGGACATGCGCACCGGGTCAACAAGCTGGGTAAAACGCTCAATGGCCATGATATGCACGGCAAAAACTATGGCACAGGCAAGTACGATTAAATCTCCTTTGTTGATGGAAAAGCCTTCGTTAATGCAGATGAAGTACATACCGGCAGCGGCAACGGCAACGGCCGCCCACTGCATAAAAGTTACATGTTTTTTTACAAGCAGCCCTAAAATGGGGATTATAACAATATAAAGCGCCGTTATAAACCCGGCTTTGCCGGCGGATGTGTAAGCGATGCCGGTTTGCTGTAAAGTGCTGGCAATGGTTAAAAGCACGCCGCAGCAGAGGCCGCCGGTAATAAGGTCGCCGCGCTTGTGGCTGTCATCAGTTCCCCAGAAGGAAAGCTGTTTGCCGGAAAGCCTGTCGATTACGGCAATGCAGGGAACAAGAAAAAATGCGCCTAAAAAAGAACGTATGCCGTTAAAACTAAACGGGCCGAGCAAATCGGCACCGACGCTTTGGGCAACAAAGGCCGTGCCCCAGATAAACGAACATAATAACAGCATAACAATGCCTTTAAAACTATTGGTTTGCTGCATGTTAAAACCCCTCGCTGCATAAAATTTTAAACAGATAATATAATTATAGCATTTCTGTGCCATAATGTTTTCTGAAAATAATATAAAAACTGCACCTGCAAAAGCCCGGTATCGCTTTTGAGGCGCAGTTAATAATGCTGTAGGGTTAAATATTTAGTTATTGTTTGTCAGCAGGTTTTGCTTCTTCGGCAGCTTCGGTTTCCGGTTTAGCTTCTTCCGGCTTTGTTTCTTTTGTTTCTTCGGTAATAACTTCAACTTCTGCTTCTGCTTCGGTTTTATGTTCGGCACTTTCGGAAACTACTTCTGCTTCTACTGTTTTTGCAGTTTCAACAGGTTCCATTTTGCTGCCGCATTCGCTGCAGAATTTTGCGCTGATGCCTACGGCTGCACCGCAGTTGGGGCAGGTGGTTTTGGGTTCGTCGCCGTTAAAGGCAGTTGCCTTAATGTTGGAAATTTTAAATTTCAAATCATCTATTGCGGCAAGGCTTGCTTTAATTGCTTCACATTCTTCTTTAAATTCATCGGGCAGGCAATCGCAGTTTTGTGATTTTTCCCAAACCATTTTGCCCATTTTTTTGTAGGTGCTTTCAATTTTGCTTTCTTCTTTCCCTACGAGGGAGGTTAATTTTTGGATCTCCAGAGCGGCTTCTGCTTTTTCGCCGATTGTTTTGGTAATTTCTTCGGTTTTATTAGCCGCAATTTTAGCGAATTCGCCAATTTTATCAAGTAATGCCATAGTAAGATCCTCCTTTATGCTTTGTTAAGTTTATTATAACACAGAATTGTGAAATCGCCATTAATTTACGGCGCTTACGGTTACTTCGGTTCCTTCTTTTAAATCGAGCGAAGTGTTGTCGATATTTATTTCTGCAAGGCCGTTTTCTATTTTGGCAATACTGCCGTTAAATGTTTTGTTTATGCCTTGGGCATGGGCGGTTATTTTTTGTCCCGGTTTAAGGCTTTGCGCCGCCTGTGCGGATATTTTGATGTTTACGCTGCAATTTTCCAAATCGCGGATGCTGAGGATTTTTTCTCCTGCAGCGGCGGTTTCACCCGCATTATGGCATTTTTCTTCAACAATGCCGGTGCAGGGGCTTTCGGTTTCCAGTGCCAGCTGCTTTTGCATAAGGGCGTTATATTTCTTCTTTAAAGTTTTAAGTTCTTCCTGTTTTTGGGTAATGGCTTCGGGTGATGCCTTAACAAGGCTGCCGGTATTTTGCGCGGCGTTTAAAGCTGCCAGTGCCGCTGATTTTTCGGCGGAAGCCGCTTCGTACTGTCTGCGGGCAATGGCGCCTATTTTATAAAGCGATGTCATTTTTGCTTCTTTGGCGCTGGCCTGTTCGTATTGCTGCTGTGCTGCGGCAAGTGCAGCGCCGTTATTGGGGCTGCTTTGCCCGTTCTGCATTATTTTCAGTTCTGCTTCGGCGCGGGCTGCGTTGGCGTCTGCCTGTTTTATTTCTTCCGCAAGCTGCTTGTCGTCTATGGCAAACAGGGGCTGCTCTTTGCCGATGCGGTCGCCTTTTTCCAGAATAAGCCCCAAAATCTGCCCTTCGGCAGGTGCCGTAATATCGTACACTGTAAAATAAACCGCGCCGCTGCCAAGTGCAGGGGCTTTGGTTTCGTTTTTGCAGGCGGCAGAAAACAGCATTATTAAAATTATAAAAATAACAAATGTAAACTTTCTCATTTTAAACAAACCTCGTTTTTAGTGTAGCACAAACATAATGGCGGTGCAATTTGCCAGAATGTAAATTTTTAAAGGCGCGGCATTTTGACGGCTGTAAATTTTACATATTATTATACGTATGCTGCTAAAAATATCAATTATTTTTAAAATGGCGGATAATTAATGAGCTGCGGATTATTTTTTACACTGAGAAAGCACAAAGTTGTTAAAAAAGATTTTTCAAAAACTGTTAAATGCGTTATAATATACTCGAAAAGTGTATTATAAGTTGCTTATTTGCAAAGCGTTTTTGCCGTTGTGTAATATTTTGAAAAATTTATTTTATTAAAAAGCCGTTTTAGGAATGAAGGGAGGACTGTTATGCGCAAAAAAAGCTGGCTGACAGTTATTTGCTGCCTTTTATTGGTGTGCCTGCTGCCGTCTATGGCAATGGCCAAAAATAAAACCAAGGCACCTGCCCGTGACTGGAAGCTGACGGTGGCGCAGCAAAAGCTGGAGCTTTTGGGGTATGATGTTGACCGCAAGGACGGGCGTATCAGCAAGGATACAACCGAAGCCATTAAAAAATTCCAGAAGGAACATGGGCTGAAAAAAAGCGGTAAGCTTGATACCAAAACTTATAATAAAATTTCGTGGGAAGCCTTTAAAATGGAAGGCATACCCGATGTACGCGGCAAAGATATTGTAAAAACTGCCGCCAAGTACAAGGGCGTGCCTTATAAATTCGGCGGCACAACGCCGAAGGGGTTTGACTGCAGCGCTTATGTGCAGTATGTTTTCGGCAGGCATGATGCCAAGCTGCCGCGCACGGCCGATGCGCAGGTGCTGGACGGTATTTTTGTGCTGAAAAGCAAACTTAAACCGGGAGATTTGGTGTTCTTTTCCACATATGCCAACGGCGCTTCGCATGTGGGGATTTATGCCGGCAGCGGCAAGTTCTGGAGCGCGTCCACTTCACGCGGGGTGGTGCTTGATTCACTTGACACCGGTTACTGGAAAGAACATTATTATGGGGCCCGCCGTGTTTTGATTGAAAACGGCGAAACAGCTTAAATATATTTAAGGGGGAGCTTTAATGATTCGCGAAAGGCGCAATAAGGAAAAACTGGCGTTATATTATAAAAAATTTATGGAAGAAGGCATTGTCGACCCCAACGTACATCCGTGGGTGGCAGAATCGTGGCAGCGCTGCCGCAAAATGAAACTGCCTCATGAAACGATGCCGAAAATCAACAAGCTGAGCCGCGAGGAAATCGTCGAGCATCAGCGTACGCATGAATTTATTGTAAAATATGTTGACGGGCTTTATGAGCAGAGCAAGCAGCATTTTAACATTCATAATTTAAGCATGCTGCTGATAGACGAGGACGGCTATGTTATTAAAAACTATGCTCTGCCGTTCTTTCAGCGCGTAATTGAAGATATTCAGGGCATGCGCGTACTTGAAGAAGATGTTGGTACTTCCAGCATCAGCATTGCGCGTGAGCATAATGTGCCGTTTTTAATGTTCGGCCCGGAAATGTGGATTAAGGACAGCCATTCCGGCGATGCCTGCAGCGCACCGATTTGTGTGGACGGCAAAATCCGCTATATCATTTCGTTCTTCTCGCTGGACCAGAACGACCTGCCGTACGACCTTCTGCTTTCGCTGCTTTTAACGATGAAATATGCCATTGAGCAGCATTTGAAGATGCTTGAATACTGGAGTATCCAGAAAATGATGATGGAAGAACTGCCGGTTGCCGTTTACTGGATTGGGCAGGACGAGAAGCTGAAATACTGCAACAGCAATGCTAAAAAACGCCTCGAAGGCAGGGAAAACCTTGAGGATATTTTCCTTAATTATGAGCATATTCCCATTAAAAAGGCTTTGCAGGGCACGCCTACACACCGCCGCGAAATTACCTGGATTACGCAGGACCGCACTTATGAAGACATTACCACCGTTATGCCGGTAAAAGTTGGCAGCGAAGTTGAAAGTGCGCTGGTTATGAGCATGTCGATTGAAGACTTGAAAACGACCATTGCCCATGCAACGGGTTACAGCTCCCGCTACAGCCTGTACAGCATGGTTGGTGAAACGAGCGAGTTCCTTGCTTTGCAGCATAAGGCTTCGCGCATTGCCCGCAGCGACAACAATATTCTTTTGCAGGGCGAACCGGGCACCGGCAAGCAGCGCCTGGCACACGGCATTCATCAGGCCAGCCCGCGCGCAGCCGCACCGCTGATTGTTGTTAAATGCTCCAACGCGCCTATAAGCACGCTGGAAGAAGAATTTTTCGGCAGCGAGGACGGCGACCATCAGCCGACGGCAGGCAAGCTGGAGCTTTCCATGGGCGGCACGCTGTTTTTGGACGAAGTGGAAAAACTGCCGGTTGAAATGGGCGACAAACTGGCAGACGCTTTGAAAAACGGCCTTTTAAATAAAGAAACAGGCATGCGCAAAAAACTTAATGTGCGCGTAATTGCTGCCTGCGATTCCAACCTTAAACGCCTGGCGGATAAGGGCCTGTTCAGCCGTTCTTTATATGAGCTGGTACTTGATACTACCATCCGCGTTCCGCCTCTGCGCGAGCGCAGCAAGGATATTGAAGTTATTGCGGCGCATATTCTGGCAGAAATGTCGGCGCAGCACAATCTTTCGCCGAAACGCCTTTCTCCGGAAGCGCTGGAGCTTTTAAAGAGCTGCAGCTGGCCGGGCAACATCAAGCAGTTGCAGGGCGTTATTGAGCAGGCTTTCTTCCATACACCGGGAAGCATTATCGAAGCGGAAAATATCAAACTGCCCGGCGATAAAACGCTGGAAAAATCGTGGAAATACGACAAAGACGCCTTTATTGCGGCCTGGAAATCCTCCGGCGGCAATATCAGCAAGCTGGCAGGCATGCTGGATGTCAGCCGCGTAACCTTGTACCGTTACCTTAAAAAATATGATTTGACTCCGAAAACAGGAAAAAATAATTAATAGCGGCGGCAGCCTGCGTTGAATTTTTATATCGGCGCAGCCGTTTGTTTTTAGGCATATGAGGCAGCAAATATAAAAGCGCCGCCAGCAAATGTTGCAATTATTTAAAAAGTGCGGCGGCCGTGCGTCTTTAACAGCATAGCACAATGTGTTATAATTATACTGTTATAGAATGTTTTAAATTAAATTTGTGAAAATATACCAGCAAGGAGCGGAGCAATGAATAAAAAACTTTTGGCAGCCGTATGCCTGGCGGCAGCAGCAACCTTAAACACTGCCTGGGCAGAAAACTATACCAGCGGCGACGGGCGTTATGCCGAGCCGGATTTTGACAGGCAGATGACGCAGGCGGAAGCCGAAAACGTAAAAGCCGATGGCAAAACAAGAAGCGGCGAAGAAATTGATGCCGCGCAGTCGGAGCCTTTGCCGATAACCATGACCGGCGATTATGCAAGTTATGATTCCGTAAGCGGCGATTTTGTTGCCGAAGGAAATGTTGTAATTACGCAGGGCAACGAAACTTTGAAAACCGTGCGTGCCGAAGGCAACATGAAAACCGGCGATGTGTGGCTGAAACAGGGCGGCACGCTTGTTGAGCCAAAAAGTACAATGAACGGCGAATGGGCTTATTATAACTTTAATACCAAAACCGGCGAAATTAAGAAAATTGAAGGGCAGGGCGGCAAAGACTTTTTCCGCGCTCCGCATGCCACGATATATCCTGATAAAATGGTAATGGACGAAGGCGGCGAAATGACGCGCTGCCCGGCAGTAGAACATTCTCCGTGCCTTTTGATTACGGCTAAGACTTTTGAAATTTACCCGAAAGAAAAAATGGTAGCGCATGATGTAAAGGTTTATGTTAAAGGTACCCACGTTTATTCGCGTGACACATGGGTAAATGAACTTGGTGATGAAGGCGCGTCGCGCTTAATGCCTACCATCGGCTATGACGGCGATGATGACAAAGGCATGTATATCCGCCTGCGCTATGATTATAACATTGACCAGAACACAACTTTAAAAGCGGATTTGCCTTACTACAGCCAGGGGCATTTTAAACCGGTTGCCGAAGTAAGGCACGACCAGCGCAATTACTACCTTACTTACCAGAGCGGCTGGTTTGAAGAAGACGATGAATGGGTAGATAAAAAGAACGATATCGGTTTTTACTATAAGCCGCATTATTTTATTGACGGAATTCCTGTAACTTATAATTTTTATGCTCACAGAGGCCTGTGGAAAAATGAAGAAACAGGCAGGCAAAGCTGGCATACAGAATACGGGGCTTTTTTGACGCATGACCGTATTTACCTGTTTAACAGCAAAAATACCTTCCTTGATTTAACGGTAGGCAAAAAGTGGGTTGATGAAAGTTATACCGATGAAACCACTAATACCATGGCATATTATGGCACTTTAGGCCAGAAAATAAGCGATAAATGGTATACATGGGCAGGATATTACAGAGAAAAATATACGAGCAACCTGTTTGATTATGACCAGCCTGATATGGAGCGCGAACTGCGCAACGGCATCAGCTACAAGCCTGACGACAGAAATACTTTCAGCATCGTAAATCGTTATGATACTGGTAAACATGAAAATTACGAAACTACTTATACGTGGACGCACCGTTTCTGCTGCTGGGCAATCAGTTTTGAATATGAACAGGAGCATTTTGACGGCGGAGACAGACAATGGAATATCAGATATGAATTCCTGAACTGGTAAGAGGTGAGTTATGGATATCATCAAAACACGTTTTGAAGAACATATTGCTTTGGCGCAGCTTGTTGCGCAGAGTGAAATAATGCAGCAGGTGGCTGATGCCGCTGCCATTATCAAAAAGGCACTGGCAGGCGGGCACAAAGTTCTGTTCTGCGGCAATGGCGGCAGCGCAGCCGACAGCCAACACCTGGCGGCCGAATTTGTAGGGCGCTTTCAAAAAGAACGCAAAGGCATTGCCGGTATTGCGCTTACCGTCGATACTTCCATCTTAACGGCGGTTGCTAACGACTACGGTTATGACCGCGTGTTTTCCCGTCAGGTAGAAGCTCTCGGTCAGCAGGGCGACGTGCTGGTTGGCATTTCTACCAGCGGCAACAGCAAAAACGTGCTGGCGGCTATTGCCGAAGCCAAGGCTAAAGGCATGCAGTGCATTGGCATGACGGCGCAGGGCGGCGGCAAAATGAAGGACGAATGTGATATCTGCATCGCTATTCCCTGCCCGGTAACTGCGCGAGCACAGGAAATGCACATTTTAATCGGCCATATAATCTGCGAACTGGTGGATGGTGAATAAATTGTCACAACTCAGCTGCACAAAATTTTTAGCAGAAAAAATACAACAATTAAAAATTGCCGTTATCGGCGATGTAATGCTGGACCGTTATTTTTACGGCGACGTAAAACGCATTTCGCCGGAAGCGCCGGTGCCTGTAAATAAGGTAACGCGCATTACTTCCGTACTGGGCGGTGCGGCGAATGTTGCTGCCAACCTGGCGCATCTGGAATGTAAGGTTTATGTTGGCGGTGTTACCGGTGATGACGAAAACCGCCGCCTGCTTGAAGGCATGATGGCAGAAGCAGGCATTGATTACAGCGGGCTGATAAAATCGGATAAGCGCTCTACCATTACCAAAATGCGTATTTTGGGTGCCAAGCAGCAAATGCTGCGCCTTGATTTTGAAGAAGTCGGCGACCTGTTTGAAGATGAAACGGAGCGCCTTTCAGAGTGGCTGTTAAACCTTATTGACAGCGGGCTGGATGGCATTGCTGTTTCGGACTATGCCAAAGGCGTATGCTCGCATAACTTCCTGCAGTGGGTAATTAAAACGGCAGGGGAGCATAAAGTACCTGTATTGGTTGACCCAAAGGGTGCGGACTGGACGAAATACAGCGGCTGCGATTTTATTACGCCGAACTTAAAGGAAATGTGCGAAGCTGCGCATGAAACCGTGCCTAACGAGGATGAACCGGTATTGCGCCTGGCGCGTGCCGCTGCGGCGCAGTATGATATAAAAAATGTAGTTGTAACCCGCAGCGAAAAAGGCATGACGCTGGCAGGACGGGACGGGCTTATTATTAATGCCCCTGCGACTGCGCTTGATGTGTTCGACGTTTCCGGCGCAGGCGACACAGTTGCGGCAACGCTGCTGGCCGGTGCGGCAGGCGGGCTGGAACTTGAAGATGCCGTTTACATGGCAAACCGTGCGGCGGGGATTGTTGTTGGCAAAGTTGGCACCTACCCCGTACACCGCGACGAACTTTTAAAGGATTTGCTTGCCGAGCAGCGTAAGGACGGTTACGGTTACCGTACGCTCAGCTGGCAGGAAATCGAATCGCTGGCTAATACCTGGCGTGCCTGCGGCGAAAAAATTGTTTTTACCAACGGCTGCTTTGATGTTCTGCATGTCGGGCATGTTTCGTATCTGGAGCAGGCGGCACGCCTCGGCAGGCATTTAATTGTCGGGCTTAACACGGATGCTTCCGTAAAACGCTTGAAAGGCACAACGCGCCCGCTTAATCACGAGCTTGACCGTGCACGTGTGCTGGCGGCTTTGGCCTGCGTTGACGCCGTAGTTCTGTTTGACGAAGACACGCCAACGGAACTTGTGAAAAAAATCCGCCCCGATATTTTGGTTAAGGGCGGCGATTATAAACCTGAAGAAGTAGCCGGGCGCGAATACGCCGGTGAAGTACAGATTATAAAATTTGAGGACGGTTATTCCACAACCGGGTTATTAGAAAAAGTAGCGCAGCTTGTAAAGGAGGGCAAATTATGATTATTGTAACCGGCGGTGCCGGCTTTATCGGCAGCAACATTGTTAAAGGCCTTAACGAACGCGGACGCGACGATATCCTTATCGTTGATAACCTTACCAATATGGTAAAATTCAAAAACATTCAGGGCTTAAAGGCTTTGGATTATATGGATAAAATTGATTTTGCCGAAGCACTGAAAGCAGGCAAATTCAACCATGAAAAAATTGACGTTATTTTCCACGAGGGCGCATGCAGCGATACCATGGAATACAACGGCAAATACATGATGCAGAACAACTTTGAATATACCAAAAACCTGATGCACTTTGCAGCAGACAGGAAAATTCAGATGATTTACGCTTCTTCCGCTTCTACCTATGGCAGCGGTGCGCACGGCTTTACCGAAAAACCGGAATGCGAGGAAGCGCTGAACGTTTATGCGTTTTCCAAACTTTTCTTTGATAACTATGCCCGCCGTTATTTTGGCAAAACCGATAGCCAGCTTGTTGGCCTGCGTTACTTTAACGTTTACGGCCCGCAGGAAAACCACAAAGGCAAAATGGCCTCCATGGTATTCCAGATGTACAACCAGTGGAAAGCCGAAGGCAAGGTTAAACTGTTTGAAGGCATCGACGGCTACGGCAACGGCGAACAAACCCGCGACTTCATTTATGTAAAAGACGTTGTAAAAGTAAACTTCTTCTTCTGGGACCATCCGGAACTGAGCGGCGTTTACAACTGCGGCACCGGTCATGCGCATACCTTCAATACGCTTGCCAAAGGCGTGCTTAAGCATTTTGGCAGCGGCACGCTGGAATACATTCCGTTCCCGGATGTTCTGCGCGGCAAATACCAGAGCTATACGCAGGCAGATACCACGAAACTTCTGGAAGCAGGCTATGACGGCGGCTTTACCGATATTGACGAAGCGGTAGCCGAATACTGCGCACTTTTGGACAAGACCGGCGGGTATTATAAATATGAAGCTTAAGGCTGCATTTTTTGACCGCGACGGCGTTTTAAACGTTGATAAATCTTACTTATACAAAATTGAAGACCTGGAATGGATTGACGGCGCCAAAGAAGCGCTGGCCTATCTTACCCAAAAAGGTTACACAATTTTTGTTGTCACCAATCAGAGCGGCATAGCCCGCGGCTATTATTCAGTCGGCGATATGCAGAAGCTGCATAATTATATGGCACAGCAGATTGCAGATGCTGGCGGCAAAATAGAAAAATTTTATTACTGCCCGCATCTTCCCGGCGGCGCCGTGGCGGATTTCGCCGTGGAGTGCGATTGCCGCAAACCGAAGCCGGGCTTGATTCTGCGTGCTTTTGAAGAATACGATATTGATAAGGATACTGCCTTTTTAATCGGCGATAAGCCTCGTGATGTGGAATCCGCGGAAGCGGCAGGCATTAAAGGATACCTGTTTGAAGGCGGCAGTTTACTTGATTTTGTTAAAGAGATAGCGTGAGATGGAATATAAAAATATTTTACTTATTAAAATGAGCTCGCTGGGTGACATACTGCACTCGCTGCCCTTTGCGGACGCGCTGCGCAGGCGTTACCCAAAGGCGAAAATAACGTGGCTGGTGCACCCGCAGTTTGCAGGCTTTTTGCCTGACCCGCCAGTTATTGATGAGGTTATTTATTTTGATAAGGTAAAATTTAATAAAATGGGCCTTTGCGATAAGCTGCATTATTTTAGGGAAATGCGCGCGCTGCTGCACTCCAAACACTTTGATTTGGTGATTGATTTGCAGGGGCTGTTTAAAAGTGCCGTGCTGGCGGCAATAAGCGGCTGCAAAAGCCGCATAGGCTACTGCGAAATGCGCGAGGGCAGCAGGTTCGTCAGCCGCCCAATCTGCGGCAGTCACAGCAAAGACCATGTTATCGAGCGTTATCTTGATGTTGCGCGTTATCTTGGCGCAGAGGTAAATGAAATACATTTTCCACTGCCGGACTTGACCAAAGAAAGCAAAGCCGTGGCGGAAAAACTTAAAAATAAAGGCCTGCGCGGCGAATACGTTGTAATGGTGCCCGGTGCGCGCTGGGAAACCAAAGTGTGGCCGCCGGGAAATTACGCCAAGCTGGCGCAGATGATTATTAAAGGCGGCGCAAGCGTAGTGCTGGCAGGCGGGCCGGATGACGCACCGAAGGGCGAAGAAATCGTCAAAGGCTGCCCATCAGACAAGCTGATTAATTTAATCGGGCAAACCTCGCTGCGCGAACTGGCAGCGCTGATTAAAGGCAGCGTGTTTTATATCAGCGGCGATACAGGACCGCTCCATTTTGCAGCGGCGCTTAAAAAGCCGCTTATAGCCATGTACGGGCCTACCAAGGCAGACCGCACAGGCCCATACGGCAGCAAAAACAGTACAGTAATTATCAGCCCGGCCAAATGTGCAGGCTGCTTAAAAAAACATTGCAGCGACTGGCACTGCATGTACGATATTATACCGGAAATGGTGTACGGGCATTATATAAAAAAACGTGGTGAAACAAATGGTTGAACTTAACGGCAAAAAAATACTGGTTACCTTTTTAATGCATCTTGGCGATTTAACGCTGACGACGCCGTTTATTCATGCGCTGCGCAAGGCTGCGCCGGACAGCCATATTGCCATGCTGGTGGATGAAAAGTTAAAAGACGTAGTGCTTTTCAATCCCTATCTTGACGAAGTAATTACAATCGACAAAAAAGGGCGCGACAACAGTATCCTGGCATTAATTGCCTGTGCGCGCCATTTAAGCAAGCATAAATTTGACGTTTTGATAAACCTGCATCCTAACGAAAGATGTTCTTTTATTGATGCGCTGACCAGTGTTAAACTGCGTACCGGCACAACTCATACTATTTTTAAATGGCGCTGGGATGTGTTTACGCCGCTTGACCGTACTATGCACGCGGCGGATATGTATCTTGATGTGCTGAAGCAGCTTGGCGTTAAAGATTTAACGAATAATGGGCTGGAAATTTTTCCGGGTGAACGCCATGTTAAAGAAGCGGCAGATTTCTGGCAGGCTCACGGCGTAACGCATAAAGATAAACTGATAGGCTTTAATATAGGCAGCGCGGTTGTTACCAAGCGCTGGGCACCGGAACGTTTTGCCGAAGTTGCCGACCATTTTGCAAATAATGGCTATAAAGTTGTGTACTTTGGCGGTGCCATGGATGAAGAAATGGTGCAGGAGGCAGTAAGCCATATGAAAACTGTGCCTGTTATTGCAACAGGTGCGTTCGGCATCGGCGGGCTGGCAGCAGCAATGCGCAGGTGCAGCCTTATTATTACTAACGACAGCGGGCCGATGCACGTTGCCATCAGCCAGAAGGTTCCCATTATAGCCATGTACGGGCCGAGCAACCCAAAACTTTATGGCCCTTATACCAAAGATGCTGTTATTGTAACTGCCCAGCCGCCGTGCCTTGGCTGTGCGGGCGGCATGAAGCATAAATGCGACGATATGCAGTGCATGACGCGCCTTACCGTAGCGCAGGTTATCGAAGCGGCAGAGAAAATGTTGGAAAATAAAAAATAAGAGGCGTAAAAATGCAGCGTTTCCAAATTTTTTGGCATAATTTACAGCAAGATTTAAAAATATTTTTGTATTTTACTATCCTGTTTAGTGTTTTCAGATTAATTTTTATAGGTATTTTTAATACTTATTTAAGTGATTGTACTATGCAGGATATTTTATTGTGTCAGTGGTACGGCTTCAGGCTCAGCCTGAAAACAGCGGGAATGATAGCGCTTATAGGCGGTGTTTTGGCAACATTGCCACAGATTGGTTTTATGAAATGGCCGTCTGAAATTATCCGCAAGATATGGTCGGCGTTAATGACTGCTATATTCAGCATTGCTTTTTGTGCAGCCATACCGTATTATGAAATTTTTAATTCCGGATTTAATATTATGCTTATAAACGGTGCCCATGATGACTGGGGTGCCATTTTAGATACGGCGATTAATGAATATGGCTTATTGTGGCGTTTGCCGCTGGCATTTTTGCTGACCGGTATTTTAATATGGCTCTTACTGAAATTTTTAAACATAAAAACACGCCCGGCAAAAATTACAAACAGCAGGCAGCTGTTTTTTTCCATAGTTCGTGTAGTAATTGTGCTGCCAATATTTTTTGTATTTGTTCGTTACGGCGGAGCCTTTAATTATGCAAATTCAATTAACTTTGAAAGTGCGGAAAGATTGAAATCAGCCTTTTTAAACGAAGCGATACTTGATGACGGGCAGGCTTTTTACCGCGTTTACAAAACATATAAAGAACAGCAGAAAATAACGGATGTTAATATAACTGCTGAAGAATTGCGCAAAGAAATCACGGTTCTCGGCGGCAATCCGCAGGCAGATAATATTGAAGATGCTTTTATCAGAACGGCTGACGAGCCTAAACTTGCAAATCAGCCGGAAAATGTAATTGTAATTTTAGGCGAGAGCTATGCCCTGTGGCCCATGCTGCCGAAATATCAGCCCATGGGACTTACTAATGAAGCCCTGCGTATGATAAACAGTGATAAAAGTTGTACAACGGCGCTTATGCTTGCGCATGGCAGCGGTACTATGCCGGCAGTTAACGGCTTTGTAACAGGCCTTGCCGAAGCAGGCATTACAGAAGAAAGTATGCCGGAAAGCTATAAAAGCCAGTATGCAACAGGCCTTGGCAAAATTATGAAAGATGCCGGGTATAGAACGGTATTTTGGTATGGGGGCATGCCTTCGTGGCGTGATATAAAAAACTATGTGCTTGCACAAAATTTTGATGAGTGTTATTGCGCCAGTGATTTTAAATACAGCGGCGGCAACTCCTGGGGCTGCCCGGATAAAACATTGTTTAAACAGGTATATCAGTATATTGAAGGGCATCCTGCACAGAAAACGTTTCATATTATTTTGACAACCACCAATCATCCGCCTTATACTATTGATGTAGGCAAAGAAGGTTTTGAAAAAAATAAAGTTTTGCAAAACCTGCCGGATGATATTGTTGCTGACAATGAAAAAATAATTGAACTTGGGCATATTTGGTATGCTGATATGGCAATGGGAAGTTTTGTTCGCAGTATAGAAAAATTAAAACCGGATACCTTGTTTGTAGTAACCGGCGATCATGCGGAACGTTTTACTTTCAGTAAGGATGTTGACGATAAAACCTATTCTGCTATACCGTGTATTATTTACGGACAGGGTGTGCAAAAAGGTTGGCTGCCTGATGATGCTACCGGCTGTGCTATGCAGATTTTGCCAACGCTGGCGGAAATAGCAGGTAAACCGAATATGCAGTACAGCAGTATTTTACCAAGCTTGTTTAATAACGATAAGCCGGTATTCAATCATAAATTTTACGCATGGGAAGATAAAATGTATGATTTAAATGCCAAAGCACCTGATAATATAAAAAAACGTGCAGACGCTGCTAAAAGAATAACTGCTTGGCGTGTTGTAAAGGGAAATGAGATAAAATAGTTGTTAAAAGATATTGTATAATAAAATATGTGGTTTTGAGGTGAGGCTTGTGTCCAAAGTTTCTGTATTAATTTTAGCTAGAAATGAAGAAAACAACATAAAAGAATGTATTAAAAGCTGTGATTTTGCAGATGAAGTTATTGTTATAGATGATAACAGCACTGATAAAACAAAAGAAATTGCTGAATCTTTAGGTGCAAGGGTTGTAAACCGCAGTATGAATGGCGATTGGGGTGGGCAGCAGACCTTTGCTATTCATCAGGCAAAATATGAATGGATATTTTTCATAGATGCTGACGAACGCTGTACGCCTGAACTGGGAAAAGAAATTAAAGACGCAATAAAAAAAGACGAAAAATATGCCTACTGGATAAAAAGAAGAAATAAATTCCGTTACAATAAAGCAATTTACGGTACACTGCGCCCGGATTATGTCTGCCGCTTAATGCCAGCAGAAGGATCTTATGTTGAAGGCTTTGTACATCCGGCAATTATAACTCCTTATGAAAATAAGAAATTAAAAGAATGTATGTATCACCATACTTATGAAACGTGGGAACAACATATCAATAAAATTAACAAATATACTACATTAGCTGCCGAAAAATATAAAGAGCAAGGCAAAAATATAAATTTCTTTATTGATGTTGTTTTAAGACCCCTATGGGCATTTTTTAAAGTTTATGTTATTAATTTAGGATTTTTGGATGGTAAAATGGGTTGGGTATTTGCCGTTGCACATTATTACTATACCACAATGAAATATGCAAAATTGTATTACTTATATAAAAGTAATGGTAAACTATAAAAATAAACAGCAATCTTTAAAGATTGCTGTTTATTTTTATACTATTAAACTTATTAATTTATTTGTTAATTCTGAAGGATATAATTTTTTTAAGTTCGTAAGAAATTCTTCCCAACGGCGGGCTACTTTAGCTTTTGCAAAATAATGGAAATGATATTCTAAAGGAATTAAAACCCCGCTGCCCATGTCATTTACTATGCGTACTTTATAGGTTTGATGAGCTATTTGTTGGAAAATAATATTTTCAGGAAATATACCCATGGTAATTATTTCATTTTCAAATAAATTGTTTTTTAAATCTTTAAGAAGTTTTACTGTTAAGTTAAAATAGTTGTCAAATAACTTTTCATCAAGTAAAATTTCCTGTAAAGTTATGCTTTTGCTTTTATCATAATTACGTATAACTTCAAAAACATATCCATGACCTAAATTTGTTTCAATTTCACCATAATATTTTGGTAAAATATCATAATTTTTATTACGTTTTTTTAAAATTTTAATATAGTTAATCTCTCTCAATAAATCTGTTTGTCCCCCCCCCGATTATACGCGATTTTGATGCATAAAGTATCTTTTGTAGGATGCAGATAACATTTTTTATGACGTCCTGAACCGAAAAAAAGGTCATCGTTTAAAATAAGTAATTTTTCACCGGTATTATTTTGCAGTTCAGACATAGAATTTCCTCCAAATACAATATCTATAAAAATGTAACTTATAAAAGTGCATATAAAATTTTAATTATTGTCGTCTTTAATCCATTTATTACCAATATCTGTTTTTAACATTTCGCGGGTATATTTATATTTTGATGAAGCAATGCTGTTTTCCTCATCATAATGATTAGATTGAATATTAAAAATACCGCACATTAATTCATATATTAAGTCATTAGTAAAATATTTTAATGTATTATTTTTTAAAGCTATTGCAGTATCAGGATATTTTTTGATATAGCTATCTGCAAGGTAAACAAACATTGGTATACGTACAGTTGCAAAACCATCAAAATTTGAAGAACGGCGCTTATCTGGTATCGTCGCATGGTCCGAAAAATAAACCATTGCCTGTAAATTCAAGTTATCTTTGCCATATTGCCATATGTTTTGCAAAATATAATCAGTATAAGCTATAGAATTTATATAATTTAGAATTAAATCGTATTTTCCAGGCTTACCCCATTTGGTAAATTTTTCAGGATAGCGGTTTAGAAAGTTAAAATGATTACCCATTAAATGGAAAACAATAAAATTATTTTTAGTTTTGTCAATTTCTTTAAAGTAATCAAGTAAAGATTCATCATACTGAACTTGGTTGAGATTTTGTTTAGTCCATTTTGCTTTATCAGCTGTATCTGCTACTAATGTTATTGCAGTATCTGAGCCTCCTAAATTTCCCTGATTACTATACCAGTGGGTAATATAACCTGCTTTACGGGCAATATCTATTATTGAACAAGATGAATAAAATTTTTTATTGTTATATTGATTGGATTCGGTTAAGGCGCGTTCTAATACTGGAACGGTTTGGTGATGACAAGAATACGAATTAGGAAATAAGAAAAAGTTAGGGCTTTCTTTTTGTATATTTAGCCATGGTGTAGTATCTTTATCATAATTAGTAAAAGCACTCATATAATCGCGTGATTCTGATTCACCAATAACCATGATTATCGTAGAGGGTTTTTCAAACTGTGGTTTATTTGGTGTTACTTGTAAATCTGCAAGGCGTTGTGACAAATTATTAGAATATGTTCTAGTTTCAATCATATAGTGTCTTACGTCATTCAAAAGGTCCATTATTCCAGTACGTAAAAACACACCTTTTTTATTAGGTCGCCATAAATAAATTGACAAAAAAACAGTTATTGCCATAATAAGTATAAAATTAATATGAAGAGATTTTAAATTTATATATGTATTTGCATTTATAATTGTGTAAATACACATTAATAAAAATATAGGACAAAACAATTGAATTATTTTTGGCAAAGATTTATAGAATTCTATACTTTCGTTATAATCTGTTTGTAACATTGCCGATAAAGCATTTTCATTAACAGATGTTTTATATACGGCAAAATATACCCATTGAATTACAGGTATTAAAAGTACCGCAAATTCGATAATAGAAATAACAGCCAAAAGAATTGACGGCATAAAGTTAAAATACTGTACTAAAATTTTAAGCCCGGTAAACCAGCCGATAATATACAGGCCAAACACTGTATCTAAATGAAAACCAAAATCGGTAGAGTTCTTATGATAAGTAATATAATAAAAAAGAGGATAAGTAATAATCCATAAAATCCCTACTATAAAGCTTGTAATAAATTGCGGTGATGTTAAAGAAATTTGGGCCAAATAACACGGCAGCACAGCCAAAACAGCACATGGCAGAAATCTGCGCAGCTGTAAATATTCGGCTTTGTGCCCTAAACCGCGGGATATTTTAACATAAAATATATATGAGGCAAGGTATAAAAAAACTCCAAATAATAAGTAAGATAAATAATTGTTCATGAAAGCTCCTTTGCTATTTTAGTTTTTATTATTTAAATTAACTGCTGCCTTACTGATAATATTATAAATTTTTCAGATATTTATGTAAAGTCGTTTACGGTATGTTATAATAAATTAATTAGAGAGTTTTTATAAGTGCAGGTGTAATAATGGATAATAAAATAAATATAGTATTTGCGTCTGACAATAATTATGCGCAGCATACTGCTGTTGCAATGGCATCTGTTTTAGTTAATACTAAAGTGCCGCAGAGAATACAATTTTATTTAATTGATGATGAAATACAGCCGGGAAATAAAGAAAAAATAACCAAGACCGTACAAAATTTAGGCGGTAATATTGAATTTATAAAAATAAAAAACAGCAGGCTTGAAGATTGTTACGTAAGCGGTGAACTTAGCCGTGCAAGTTATTTTAGGCTTGATATTGCCAATATTTTAGATAAAAGCATAGAAAAGATAATTTATCTTGATTGCGATTTATTGGTTTATGACGATATTGAAAAAATGTGGCAGCTGGATATGGGCGGAATGCCAGTTGCGGCAACCTGTGATTTGGGTATTATGGCATCAGCCCGTGTAAGAAAACAAAAAAATAAATTTATTGGGCTTCCGTTTGATGCACCATATTTTAATGCCGGTGTTTTGATTATGGATTTAAAAAAATGGCGAGATGGCAACTATGCAGAAGCAATTATAGCTTTGGCAACACAAAATAAGTATCCTAATCACGACCAAGACGCACTTAATAAGTTTTTTATGAATAACTGGCAGGAAATACCTTTGAGATGGGATGTTATACCGCCTGTATTTAATCTGTTTTTAAAAATTTTAAATAAACCTGATTTACGTAAAAAAGCAATAGAAGCAAAATTAAATCCGGCGATTTTTCATTATGCTGGCGGTTATAAACCATGGGAGTATGAAATACATGACGGTTTTAATGATAAGTATTATGAATATTTGAAACTTACGGAATATAAAGATGCTAAAATGCCGCAGTTTGATAAACGACGTAAAAACAGGTCGATAAAACGGCAAATGCTGCGTTTAAAAATGGGAAACATGTGGGCAAAAATATTTAAATAAAAATTTATTAAAAGGGATGGCTGCATATAATGAAAGCATTGTTTGTATGTTTGACTGATTATCAGTTGCTTAATTCAATAAATATAAAGAAGCATTTGTTAACAGAACAAGAAGCAGATATTATAATATTTAATAATAAAGCTGGGACATTTGAGTTAGCAGATAGATTACAACAAACAGGTATATTTCAAAATGTATATGTCTATTCTGAATATTTTAAAGGAATTCATAGATATTTACGCAATAAGTCAGAAAATAAAATGGGGATTACTTTATTCGAGGCACTAATTGGGACTTTAAAAAATATAATTTTAAAAATTTTAGAAACAGTAAAAGATAAAGAATGGATTGTTAATCAAAAAATATATAAAAATAAAAAAATAGACTTTAGTAAATATAATCAACTATTTGGAATAGAAACAAAAACATTTGTTGGTGAATGTTTTGATTTAATTTCAAAATATAATAAATGTAAAAATAACTCTATTGATGAAGGGTTAGCGTCTTATTTATCGTATGCTTTGAACAGAGTTCATAAAATAGATTGTGTATATTTGTATGAACCAGGTATGGCTGTTTATAAAGAAAAATTTTCGAATATCATACAGATTCCTAAAATTAATATTGAAAATAAAGAGTTTATTAAATTAATTAACTTCGTATATGATTTTAGGGATTTTAATAATATAGATTTAAAAAACAAAGTTATATTTTTTGACCAAAATACTGATCCGATGCCAAAATATTTGAGAAATGCTGGGGTTATTAAAAAATTTATATTTAGAAATTCTTATAAAAAACATTTAAATGAACAAATTGTATATGATACTAAAATGGAGTTATTTAAAATATTAGTTTCACAAATTTTTCCACAAGATGTATTTGTTAAATTACATCCAAGAAGTAATTCTGATTTTATTAAAGATTATAAAAAAGCAGGGGCTAAATTTTTCCCAAATATTTTTGCTCCGTGGGAGATTTTTGGATGCAATTGTGAAGCCAAAAATAATATTTGGGTCACTATATATTCTAGTGCATTATGTGCTTATGATTTCACAATAAAAAATTCTTCTAATAATAAGTATATTTTTATGTATAAAATATTAAATAAAAAAAGAAAGATCAATAGATATGAAGAAATAGAAACCTTCTTCATTAATTATAAAAAGAATAATAAACAAAGAGTATTTTTACCAAGTAGCATAAAAGAATTAGAAGAAACTATTAAATTTATAAGAGGGATATGAAATGAGTTTAAATTTAACAGAAAATAAGAATTTATTTTTGTTTTTTTTAACATTAGCTTGTGTGAGCGGAATTGGATCTTTTTTTATATTTGCATTTTTGTGTTTGATTATATATTATAAAAAAAATCAAGATGAATTAAAATCTGATATAAATGTATTAAAAAATTTAAAAACAGTTTTATTATTTATGGGATTTTTCTTGGTTTCTTTATTATGTTCATGGATCGGAACGGGAGAAGTTGAAGGATTAAAACTGGTAAGAAATAATTTTGAAAGAATGTTACCCTTTATTTTTGTTATTTTGGGATTATCTGGTAAAGATGGGATTAATGAAAAGTTAAAATATATTTTATTCGGTAGTTGTGTTGGAATATTGGTTGTTTGTTTATCGGTTTTAGATAAAATTTTTATTGACGGATTGTCAAGACCTTCAAGTTTGCTTGGAAGTGTGAATATATTAGGTGGTACATTGATTTTGTTATTACCATTTTTAATTGTATTTGCTATATATAATTATAATAAAAAACGTATATTTACATTTATAATAATAACAGGAGTTTTAGTATTGTTTACTTTGCTTGTCATTAAGAGTAGGGGTTCATGGTTTGGACTTGGAATAATGATTGCATTATTTCCAATTTTGTTATTTAAGATTAATAAAATTCCATTTAAACTATTGTTATTTATAGAATCCCTATTGCTAATTACAGCAATAGGTACATATTTTGCATTCTATGAGGTATTACATAGGGAATATGATTTTGTAAGACCTGGATTACGTATTGTAGCTTGGAATATTTTTTTGGATTATCCTGTTACTGGGATAGGTCCGAGTAATTTTATAAGTAATTATTCGAATGGAAAATTTATAAATCCTCTGATGAATGTTGATGGTTTATGGACACATTCTCACAATATATATTTTAAATTTTTATCTGAAAATGGTATAATTGGATTTAGCGGGTTTATAGTTTTAATAATTTTTCAGCTGAAAGTTTTATGGAAAAGTATAGTTGCAGAAAATAATTTTATAAGTATAGCTTTGTTCCTATCTATTTGTGGCATGTTGGCTCATGGTTGGTTTGATGTATGTTTTTCAGCAAGATATTATGCTATGACATATTGGTTGTTATTTGGTGTATTTTGTTACAAAAGTTATAAAGAAAGTAATATTTAATAATTAGTTTGCTCAAGGAGTTGGTTTTATGTCTAAAATTTTAGTAACAGGTTCAGACGGATTTATAGGCAGTCATTTAGTTGAAGAATTAGTAAAAAAAGGGTATTTGGTTAAGGCGTTTGTATTTTATAATTCGTTTAATTCGTGGGGGTGGCTTGATACATTACCTAAAGAAATAATGGATAATGTAGAAGTATTTGCCGGTGATGTTAGAGATCCGCATGGAGTAAAAGAAGCAATGAAGGGATGTGAGGCTGTTTTCCATTTAGCAGCTTTAATAGCAATACCATTCAGCTACCATTCACCCGATACTTATGTAGATACAAATATTAAAGGTACTTTAAATGTTTTGCAAGCAGCTAGGGAGTTAAATATTGATAGGATATTGGTAACTTCAACTTCGGAAGTATATGGAACTGCTAAATATGTGCCTATTGATGAAAATCATCCATATCAGGGGCAATCACCATATTCCGCCAGCAAAATTGGCGCTGACAGATTAGCGGAATCTTTTTACAGGTCGTTTGATTTGCCGGTAACTATTGTAAGACCTTTTAATACTTTTGGACCAAGACAGTCTGCAAGAGCTGTAATACCAACTATAATTACTCAACTACTTTCTGGAAAGACTGAGATAAAACTAGGATCACTAACTCCGACACGTGATTTTAATTATGTTAAAGATACTGCTAATGGATTTATTGAAATATATAAATCAGAAAAAACTATTGGACAGGAAATAAACATTGCGACTCAAAAGGAAATTTCCATTGGAGAGTTAGCGCAGGAATTAATTAAACAAATAAACCCGCAAGCGAAAATTATTTGTGATGAGCAGAGGTTAAGGCCTATAAACAGTGAGGTAAACAGGCTGCTTGGTTCAAATAAAAAAATTCTTGAATTAACAGATTGGAAACCACAATATACTTTTGAAGAAGGTCTGGCAGAAACCATTAAATTTTTAAAAGCTAATTTATCTAAGTACAAAGTAGATATTTATAATTTGTAATTGGAGATGTTAATATGAATCATTTTATTCCATTATCAGTTCCTAATTTAAAGGGTAATGAATTGAAATATGTAACAGAAGCTGTAAAAACAGAATGGGTATCTACAGGTGGACCCTACGTTACTGATTTTGAAAACAAAATAGCTGAATATGTTAATGCTAAAGGTGCGGTTGCGTGTCAAAATGGAACAGCTGGGATTCATACAGCACTTATGACTGTTGGAGTTGAAAAAGACGATATAGTTATTGTGCCGACTTTGACTTTTATTGCAGCGGTAAACCCAGTTAAATATATTGGAGCAGAACCTGTTTTTATGGATTGTGATGATTCATTATGTATTGACCCCGAAAACTTAAAAGCTTTTTGTGAAGAAGAATGCGAATTTATTGATAATATATTATTGTTTAAAACAACTAAACAAAAAGTAAAAGCTATTATAGTAGTTCATGTATTTGGCAATATGGCAGATATGGAAAAAATTTTGCCGATTGCGCGAAAATACAATTTAAAAGTTATAGAAGATGCTACAGAAGCTATTGGTACATATTATACTGAAGGTGCGTTAAAAGGGAAATACGCTGGAACTATGGGTGATATTGGTGTTTACTCATTTAACGGTAATAAGATAATTACCACCGGTGGAGGTGGAATGATAGTTTCAAATAATGAAATTTATTTGAAACTATCCAAGCATTTAACTACACAAGCGAAAAGTGATGAATTAAATTATACACATGACATGATAGGTTATAACTATCGTATGACTAATTTGCAGGCTGCACTTGGATTAGCACAGTTGGAGCAGTTAGAAAAATTTATTGAAATCAAAAATAAAAACTATAATTTATATGAAAAACTTCTGGCTGATACTGGATTTAAGCTAATTAAATTCAGAGAAAATATACGGGGTAATAAATGGTTTTATGCATTATTATGTTCTGACTGTTCCCAGCGTGATAAATTGATAAAGTATTTATTGGATAAAAATATTCAGACAAGGCCGATATGGGGCCTTATAAATGAGCAAAAACCGTATTTAGGCTCGGAAGCTTATGAGATAGAAAAAGCCAAGTATTATTGGGAGCATGTTATAAATATACCATGCAGTACCAATATAAGCGAAGCTGATATTAAAACTGTAGTTGAACAAATTAAATTGTTTAAGTAGGATGGCAAGATCATGAATGTTGAAAATTATATTGTGAATCATGATTTAAGCATAATTGACGCTTTAGGAAAATTAGATAGTTGCGCAAAGAAAATATTATTTATTTGCAATGAGAAAAAACAGTTAGTGGCAGCAATTACGGATGGCGATGTTAGAAGATGGATTTTAAAAAACGGCGATTTATCTGCTTCTGTTGATAAGATTGCCAATTTTAATCCAAAGTATATTTTTGATGCAGATATAATTAAAGCTAAAAATTATATGTTGAAAAACAGCATATCTGCATTGCCTGTTTTAAATGCTGATAAAACTATTAAAACTATCGTTTTTTGGACAGATAATGATATTGATTTAAAGATAAAAAATAAAATTAATTTACCTGTCGTGATAATGGCCGGTGGAAAAGGAACACGTTTGTATCCTTATACCAAAATATTACCAAAACCGTTAATACCAATAGGTGATATTCCGATAATTGAAAGGATTATAGAACAATTTGTAAAGGCTTGTTGCATTGATTTTTATGTAATTGTTAATTACAAAAAAGATATGATAAAGGCTTATTTTAACGAAATAAAAGGGAAAAATTATAGTATAACTTTTATTGACGAAAATATACCATTAGGAACGGGCGGCGGATTAAAGCTTTTGCAGAATTACTTGCATACCGATTTTATATTGACTAATTGCGATATATTAATAAAAGCAGATTTCTGCGACATAATTAAGCAGCATATAAATAAAAAGAATATTGTTACAATGATTTGCTCGGCAAAAAAATTTACCATTCCTTATGGCATTGTAGAATTAGATAAAAATGAAAACATTATTGAAATGAAAGAGAAGCCTACTTTGAATTTTTTGACAAATACAGGATGTTATGTAGTTAATAGTTCTGTTTTTGATTATATTACAGATAATGAAAATATAGGTTTTCCTGACATTATTGGTAGAATTAAGGACGATAATAAAAAAGTCGGAATCTATCCAATTCATGAAGATGCTTGGTTAGATATGGGCCAATTTGATGAATTAGAAAGAATGGAAAAGAACCTGAAAATATAGAAATGCGGTGATATTGTGAAAAATATTTTGGTTTATCCATGTGGAACTGAAATAGGGTTAGAAATACATAGAGCATTAAAGAATTCTATACATTATAATTTGTATGGTGGCTCAAGCAGTTATGATCATGGACGTTTTGTTTATAGAAATCATATTGATAATTTACCATTTCTTACAGATTATAGTACTGAGAAAGATGTAATAGAGTTTAATAAAAAAATAGAGAAGTATAGAATCGATATTTTATACCCTGCTATGGATGGAATAGTTACATTATTTTCGAAGTATAAGAATTGTTTAACGCCAACTGTTATAGTTCCTGATTATGAAACAGCAAAAATCACTCGCTCTAAAAGATTAACATATGAAATATTTTCAAATATTATACCTGTTCCAAAAGTTTATTCTATGCGGGATATATATGAAAAAAAGATTATATTTCCGTTATTTGTAAAACCAGATGTGGGACAAGGGGCTGTTGGCACAAAAAAGGTAAGCACATTAGAAGAATTAGAAAATATAAAAAGAGATGATGATAGTCAACTAATTTTGGAGTATTTACCGGGAAGAGAATATACTATTGACTGCTTTACAAATTCTGAGGGCGAATTATTGTATTGCAAAGGCAGAGATAGAAAGAGAATAAAAAATGGAATTAGTGTTAATACTTTTTTTGTAGAAAGACAGGAGTTTAAAGAATATGCAAACATTATAAATAGAACTATCAAACAAAAAGGAGGTTGGTTTTTTCAATTAAAGGAAGCTGAAAATGGAGAGTTAAAATTATTAGAAATAGCTTCAAGAATTGCTGGTACTTCTGCATTAACACGGAATATAGGTGTTAATTTACCCCTATTATCGGTTAATATCTTTAATAGGATTCCGTGTAATGATGTTATTATTAATGATTTTGATATAGAACTTGACCGTGCTTTAGAAAATAAATATCGTGTAAATATTGAATATGATACAGTTTATATTGATTTTGATGATACTGTCATCATAAATAATAAAATAAATTTAGAAGTAATAAAATTTTTATATCAATGCATTAATAATGGGAAAAAAATAATTTTATTAACTAAACATGATGGTAATGTTATAGAAAAACTTAAATCTTACAGAATGAATGATGTTTTTGATCAGGTAATACATTTGGGTAGAAATGAGAAGAAGGTAAACTATATCGAATCTAAAAATGCGATATTTATTGATGATTCATATGGTGAACGGTATGATGTAAAAAACAAATTAGGTATTAATGTTTTTGATGTAAATAATATTGAGTGTTTGCTGGAGGAATAAGATGAAAAAGATCTTAATTATTGCTGAAGCGGGTGTTAATCACAACGGTGATATAAACTTAGCTTTAGAAATGATAAGTAAAGCAAAAAATGCTGGTGCTGATATAATAAAATTTCAAACAGCAAAACCTGAGTTAGTTATATCACGTTTTGCACAAAAAGCGGAATATCAAAAAAAGACAACAGGGAGTGATGAAAGCCAGTTAGAAATGTGCAAAAAGATTCATCTAAAATTTGAAGATTATTTTCTTGTAAAAGAAACTTGTGATAAAGAAGGAATCCAATTTCTATCAACGCCGTTTGATATAGAAAGCATCCATTTTTTAAATGATATGGTTCCTTTTTGGAAAATACCTTCAGGAGAAGTTACAAATTACCCTTATTTGGTTGAAATTGCTAAAACAGGTAAGCCTGTTGTAATGTCAACGGGTATGTGTGAACTAAGTGAAATAGATAGTGCGATTGCCGTATTAAAAACTAATGGAACTCATGAAATTACCTTGCTGCATTGCAATACACAATACCCAACTCCATATAAGGATGTAAATTTGCGGGCAATGGAAACTTTAAGAAAAAGATACAGTGTAAAAGTTGGCTATTCAGATCATACACAAGGAATTGAAGTGCCGATTGCGGCAGTTGCTTTAGGCGCGGAAGTGATAGAAAAACATTTTACGTTAGATAGAACCTTGCCAGGCCCGGACCATAAAGCAAGTTTGGAACCTGATGAATTAGCAGCAATGGTCAAAGCTATACGCAACATCGAAGCAGCATTAGGTAATGCCGACAAAACTGTAAGTGATTCAGAGCGTGAAAATATAGCAATAGCCCGGAAAAGCATAGTAGCAGCTAAAGCCATAAAAAAAGGAGAATTATTGAATGGAAAAAATATAACAACGAAAAGACCTGGAACAGGTCTTTCTCCTATGTTTTGGAATTCTGTAATTGGAACGAAAGCAATTAGAGATTTTCAAGAGGACGAGGAAATTGAGATATGAAAAAATTAGTAATAGTAACGGCTACAAGAGCGGAATATGGTCTTTTAGCTCCTATTATAAAAAAACTACAAAAAAATGATAATGTAGAAGTTCGTTTAGCGGTTACTGGTGCTCATCTATCACCTGAATTTGGTATGACTGTTAAGGAAATAGAAGCAGACGGGATTGCTATTGATAAAAAAATCGAAATTTTGATGAGTTCTGATACTCCAGTGGGAATTTCAAAAAGCATGGGGTTGGCAATTATCAGTTTTGCCGAATATTTTGCCGAAAGCAAACCAGATGCTTTAATGGTGCTTGGCGATAGATATGAAACTTTAGCAGTTTGCTGTGCGGCACTTAACAATAGAACTCCTATAATCCATCTTTATGGTGGTGAAGCGACTTTAGGTGCTATTGATGAGGCCATCAGAAATGCTATTACTAAACTGAGCTTTTTGCATTTTACCAGTACAGAAAGTTACAGGCAAAGAGTAATTCAAATGGGGGAAGCACCGGAAAGAGTATTTTGTGTTGGCGCAATTGGTGTTGAAAACGCCCAAAATGTAAAACTTTTAAGTAAGAAAAACTTGGAAACAGAAATAGGATTTTCGTTAGGTAAAAAGTACGCAGTTTTAACGTTCCATCCCGTAACATTAGAAGATAATACCGCTGAAAAACAAACAAAAGAGTTATTGCAGGCCATTATTAAATTTCCTGATATAGATTTCCTTTGTACTAAAGCTAATGCTGATACTGATGGTAGAATTATTAACGAATTAATAGGGCAATATGCACAGAAATATCCAAATATACATTTAGTAGATTCATTAGGTGCAAAAAGATATTTGAGTGCTGTATGCTATTCAGAATTTGTTATTGGCAATTCCTCTAGTGGCATAGTTGAAGTGCCAAGCTTTAAAATACCTACAGTAAATGTTGGTGACCGTCAATTAGGAAGAATACAAGCCAGTAGCGTTATAAATTGTGAGCCGCTTGAAGACAGTATCATAAAAGCAATTAAAAAAGCAATGTCTAATGATTTTAAAGATAAGTTAAAAGATATGATAAATCCATACGGAAATGGAAACACTACAAGTAAAATTACAAGTATCACGGAAAATTACTTGAATAATGATAAAATATTATTAAAAAAGAAATTCTTTGATTTATTATAATTGAGTTAATACGTGAGGTAACAATGAAAAATATAGCAATAATACCTGCGCGAAGCGGTTCTAAAGGTTTGAAAGATAAAAACATAAGATTGTTAAATGGTAAGCCTTTGCTGAAATATTCAATAGATGCTGCTATTTTATCAAATGTTTTTGATGAAATAATGGTTTCTACAGATTCAGAACATTATGCTACAATTGCCGAAAAGTGCGGTGTATTTGTACCGTTTTTGAGGTCGGCTAAAAATTCCGAAGACAAATCGTCTTCATGGGATGTAGTAATTGAGGTTTTAAACTATTATAAACAAAATGGAGAAAGTTTCGATACTTTCTGTTTGTTACAGCCTACATCGCCATTAAGAAACGCAGAAGATATTGTATCTGCATATAGTTTGTTTAATAAAAAACAAGCTAAGGCTGTTGTAAGTGTTTGTGAAGTAGAGCATTCACCGTTATGGTGTAATGTTTTAAATAGCGATTGTTCATTAGAAAGATTTTTGCCTGATAGTGCAAAGGGGCAACGACAAAATTTTAAGCAATATTACAGAATTAATGGAGCTATATATATTGCTAATATTAAGCAATTTTTAGATGATAATGATTTATATGTAAAAAATAGTTATGCATATATAATGGACAAAAAAAGATCTGTTGATATAGATACAATAGATGATTTTGAATATGCAGAATATCTGATTAAAAAGGAATATTCTTAAAAATATTTTACCATGCCGATAAAAATAATTAAAATCCTTCTTGCCGGGGTGTTTGCCGGTCATTTGTTAAAAGCGAATAGAGTGCGTTCTGTGGCGCGGTTCAGCCGTGCAGGATGGGTTATGTTTTTTACGGCGGTTAAGTTTTTCTGGCTGGTGTTTAAGTATGCGCGGCAGAGGGAGAAAGAGTTGAAGAAAAAGATTTAAATTTTTTACTGTTTTATTATATTTTTTATTTTAGGTGACTAGTGTGAATAATGAAGTTGTTGTTTTTAAAGATAATGAAATTGAATTAAATGTTAGCTTATCAACAGAAGAAAATACTGTTTGGTTAAACAGAGCAGATATGGTTGAACTTTTTCAGAGAGATCAGTCTGTAATAACAAGACATATTAGAAATATTTTTAAAGAAGGAGAATTAGATGAAAAAAGTAATGTGCATTTTTTGCACATTGCAAATTCTGATAAACCTGTTAAGTATTATAACCTTGACGTCATTATTTCTGTTGGCTATCGTGTAAAATCTAAGCGCGGTATAATCTTTAGGCAATGGGCTAATAGGGTTTTAAAGCAATACCTTTTACAAGGGTATGCCGTTAATGAAAATCGTTTAAGGGCACTTAATAAAACTGTGCAGATTCAATCGGAAATTATTGCAGGTATTGCCGGAATTGAAGCCGATGAGGTTTTAAGAGTTGTTAATGAATATTCCAAAGCGTTGGAACTTTTGGATAAATATGACCATCAGTGTATAACTGCACCGGAAGGCAGTAAATGCATATATTGGTTAAAATATGATGAATGTATGCAGCTTATAAAAAATATGGAGTTCAGTGCTTCTTCCGGAATTTTTGGTTTGGAAAAAGAGCCCGGTAAATTAGAGAGTATTTTGTCAGCAATTTACCAAACTGCTTTCGGGCAGGAGGTTTACCCGACTTTAGAAGAAAAGGCTGCAAATCTTTTGTACTTTGTTGTTAAAGACCATCCGTTTAATGATGGCTGCAAACGTATTGCCGCAGCTTTGTTTTTATACTTTTTAGATAGGAACAAAGCATTATTTAATAAAGATGGCAAAAAGATTATCAGCAACAGCGCGCTGGTTGCGATAACTTTAATGGTTGCTGAATCAAAACCGGAAGAAAAAGCTTTAATGATTAACCTCATTTTAAATTTTTTACACTGGTAAGTTATAAAATCAGCAAAATATATTTGGATAATATAAAATAAAAATAATTAAAAAATAATCTAAAGGAACCACACTCATGCAAATTATAATTTCGCCGGCGAAGAAGATGCGTATCGATAATGACGATATTGGCGCGGTACGTTTGCCAGTATTTTTAACGAAAACTGAAGAACTTTTAACTGCCCTGCGCGCGCTGGATTACAAAGGCTTGCAAAAGTTGTGGCAGTGCAACAACGCTATTGCGGAGCTTAATTACAATCGCTTGCAGCGTATGGATTTGCGCCGCAATTTAACGCCAGCCGTTTTCAGTTACGATGGCTTGCAGTACCAGCATATTGCGCCGAATGTTTTGGATGAAGCCGCGTTAAAATATCTGGAAGGGCATCTAAAAATACTCAGTGGATTTTACGGAATTTTAAACGCGTTTGACGGTGTTGTGCCTTACCGGCTGGAAATGCAGGCGCGGCTTGCCTGTGGCGGAGCAAAGAACCTGTATGCTTTTTGGGGCAGCAGCCTGTATGATGAACTTGTTAAGGACGATAACGAAGTTTTAAACCTGGCTTCCAAAGAATACAGCAAAGCGGTGGAGCCTTACGTTACGGATAAAATCCGTTTTGTAACCTGCGTGTTTGGCAGCCTGCAAAACGGCAAAATTAAGGTTAAGGCAACGGAGGCAAAAATGGCGCGCGGCGAGATGGTGCGCCGCTGTGCGGAAGTAAACGTACAGCATATTGATGAAGTGAAAAATTTTACCGTTAACGGTTACAGTTTTGCCGGAGAATTATTCTGTGCAAACGAGTTTGTTTTCTTAAAATAATAATGTTTAATCTGCCTGCGGCAAATGCTGCGGGCTTTTTATTTATGTGTGTTTAAAAGAAATTACTGACGGTATAAAACAGATTTAAGACATTATCTGCTCTTTTACTAATAGCATAGTTTACAATAATAATAGCATAGCATAAATGCACAGAAACCAGCATAAAATAAATACTTTTATAGAAAAACAACTCGAAGTACAATACAAATAAACAAAAATACACTAAAACTTAAAATGATTATACAAAACTTCTTGGTAGAAATGTGAAATTTTGTTATTTTATTAATAAAGTAAAGCAAAAAAGTAAACTAATTTGCTTGAAAACGGTATTTGTCTGCGCAGACAGATGAATACTGTTTTATTTTAATTTTATGAGGAGGAGAAAACATGGGTATTAAGGAAAATGCGTTTGCGTATATTGATGCGCACCGCAGTGAGATGCTGAAAATGTGGGAAGAACTGGTCAGCATAGACAGCGGCTCTGACTATAAACCCGGCGTAGACAAAGTTGTTGCCAAAGTAGCAGGTATTTTAACGGAGATGGGCGGCAAAACACGTATTGTGGAACATCAAAATGCCGGTAATGCCGTTGTAAGCGAATTTGGCGACTGCAAAACAAAGCCTTTTATTGTTTTAACAGGGCATCTGGATACTGTTTTCAGCGATCCGGAAACGACGAAGAAGCGTCCGTTTACCATTAAAGAGGGCAGGGCTTACGGCCCGGGCGCACTGGATATGAAGGGCGGCGTTACGCTTGCCATTCACGGGCTGCAGGCCTTGCAGAATGCCGGATTTGACAAATATGCCTTTAAAGTTGTTTTTGCCGGTGACGAAGAAACGGGGCATAAAAACAGCGATTTGGCAGAAACCATGATGGCAGAATTTAAGGGTGCATTAGCGGCGTTTGATTTTGAAACCGGCTTTATGAACGATAACGTGGTTGTAGAGCGCAAAGGGTTTTACCGTTTTATTATGGAAACCTTCGGACGCAGCGTGCATGCAGGCAACGAGCCGGAAAACGGCCGCAACGCTATCGTGGAGCTGGCGCGCAAGGCTGTTGATATCGACGCTTTAACCGATTGGAACACCGGCACAACAATTAATGTCGGTACTATCGAAGGCGGCACGGTTGCCAATGCTGTTCCGGCTTATGCCAGAATGGAAGTGGATGTGCGTTACCTTGACCCGGCGGATTTTGAAAAGAAGAAAGAGCAGTTTGAAGTTATTGCCGGTAAGGTTTACATTAAAGACGTAACTACCAAAATGACGCCGGTAGCAGGGCTTGAGCCGATGGTTCGCCTTGACGGCAATATGAAGCTGTTTGATGTGTATAAATCGGTTTATGAAGAAGAAGGCTTCGGCAGCCCGGAACCGATTTTAGTGGGCGGCGGCAGCGATGCTACTTACACCACCAAAGTTGGCGTACCTACCGTTTGCGCTGTTGGCGTAAAAGGCGGCTTGAACCATACGGTTGATGAATTTGCCGATGTGGAATCGCTGTTTATGCGTGCCAAAGTATTTATCGGAACGGTTTTAAAATTATAATCAGGGGGGATTACTGTGGCTGAAAAAGATGTAACTGCGGTAGAAGAAAAAGATTACGAGCATCATTTAACCTGGCGCGGCTGGCTGTCTTTCATAGTTGTTGCTTTATCGTTTTCGGGCGTATTGAAAGGAATGGGGCCGTTAAGCGCATTTGATTTTACGGTACTGGTTGGTAAATTCGGCAAAATTGCTGAAGGTGCAAGTTTTATTGGTAAAGGCGGTACCGGCGCAAGCGAAGGCTTTATGTTTTCGCTGACGTTATTTCCAACTGTTATTTTGGCACTGGGCATTGTGCGTGTGGTTGAAAGCCGCGGCGGTCTTTTGGCGGCAGAGCGTATTATCCGTCCGCTGCTGCGCCCATTGATGGGATTGCCGGGTTATGTTGGTCTGGCGTTTATAAGCAGTTTTACCACTACTGATGTAGGCGCTGTTATTACGCGCGATTTATATGAAGAAGGCAAATTAACCGATGATGAGCGTACAATTTTTGTTGCTTACCAGTATGCCGCTTCCGGCACGCTTGCAAATACTATTAACTGCGGCGCGCCGCTGATGCCGATTTCCTTACTTTCTTTTGGCATTATTTTTATGGTAGAAATTATTGTTAAAATTATCGGCGCCAATATTATAAGATTTTACCTAGCAATGAAACGCAAAAAAGCAGTAGGGGGTGCAGGCTGATGGCAGCACAAGCTAAAAATAAAACAATATTGGAAGAATTTATGGTAGGCTGCAAAAAAGGTTTTTATGTTGGCGTAGAAAACATTATGCTTGCCATGGTACTTGCTTATGCGCTGATTTTGTTTTTGCAAATCAGCGGGCTGATGGATATTATCGCTTCGGCAGTTGCACCGGTAATGGCGTTGTTTGGCCTGCCCGGCGCGGCGATTGTAGCGCTTATTTCAGCTTTTTTTGCAAAGGCTGCCGGTGCTGCAACCGCAGCTTCGCTGTATGGCGAAGGCATTATTAATGCGGCGCAGGCAACAATTTTGTTCCCGGCGACGATTACCATGGGCACGCTGGTTGGCCATTTTGCACGCTGCGTATTAACTTCCGGCGCCAACCCGAAGCACCATGCGCTGCTTTTGGCAATTCCCGTTATCGACGCTTTGCTGTCGATGATTATTGTAAGAATTATACTTAATTTTATGGGCATTTCCTGCTAACTGGAGGAGAACAATCTTGGATATGAAAGAAAAGGCTTTTGGCTATATTGATGAACATCGTGACGGCATGATGAAAATGTGGGAAGAACTTGTCAGCATAGACAGCGGCTCTGACTATAAACCCGGCGTAGACAAAGTTGTTGCCAAAGTAGCAGGTATTTTAACGGATATGGGCGGCAAAACACGTATTGTGGAACACGAAAATGCAGGCAATATGCTGGTAAGCGAGTTTGGCGACTGCAAAAATAAACCTTTTGTAATTTTTACAGGCCATCTGGATACCGTTTTTGACGACCCGGAAACCACCAAAAAACGCCCCTTTACCATTAAAAACGGCACTGCTTACGGTCCGGGCGCGCTGGATATGAAGGGCGGCGTAACATTGGCCATTCATGCTTTGCAGGCCTTGCAGAGCGTCGGTTTCGACAAATACGGCGTTAAGGTTATTTTGGCAGGCGACGAAGAAGTTGGGCACAAGCACAGCGATTTTGCCGGTAAGATGATGGAAGAAGCCAAAGGCGCGGCTTATGCTTTTAACTTTGAAACCGGCTTTATGGATGACAGCCTGGTGCTGGCGCGCAAAGGCGTGTACTGCTTTGCCATGGAAGCCTTCGGACGCGGCGCGCATGTAGGCAATGCTCCGGAAGAAGGGCGCAGCGCCATTAAAGAACTGGCATACAAAATTCTGGATATTGAAGCGTTAACCGACTGGAGCAAGGGGCTTAATTTAAACGTCGGCGTTATCGAAGGCGGCACTGTGCATAACTCCGCACCGGCGTATGCCAAAATGATTGTGGATATGCGCTTTACCGACCCGGCAATGCTGGAAGCAATGAAAGCCAAATTCCAGGAAATTAATGATAAAGTTTACGTTGACGGCGTAACCTGCAAAATGACGCCGGTATCTTTAATGCAGCCGATGGTAGAACTGGAAAGCAGCAAAGAATTGTTTGAGCTTGTTAAAAAAGTTTATGAAGAAGAAGGCTTTGGCAGCCCGAAAGCAATTACCGTTGGCGGCGGCAGCGATTCCGCCTATACAACCATGGTTGGCGTGCCTACCGTGTGTGCTATGGGCGTTAAAGGCGGGCGCAACCATACGGTTGACGAGTTTGCCAATGTGGAATCGCTGTTTATGCGTGCCAAATTAATGTGTGCTGTAATGCTGGCGCTGTAATTTGCGGTTGACAACGGCGGCGCAAAACTTTATACTTAATTTAACTGAACAGGGGAGCTTACAGATAGGCTGAGAGGAAGCTGTGCGCTTCGACCCTAAACCTGATTTGGATAATGCCAACGTAGGGAATGTTTGCAGATGACGGCAAGTGCCTTGTTGGTGCTTGCCGTTTCTTTATATCAGGCAGTTGCAATTTAATATGCCGTTAGAGTGAGCAAAGCTCATGAAGGGGTGCACCACCGCGGGTGCAGGCTTCTTCATGGGCTTTTTTAATTGCGGTGGAAAGGAGAAAAGATGCGCGTTAACGGAAAAGACATTGAACTTAAACGCGGTATGACGCTGGCTGAATTTTTGGCAGCGTATAACTACCGCGCAGAACTGGTGGCAGTGGAGCGCAACGGGCAGATTGTGCCGCGTGCGGAATTTGGCGCAGCCGTTTTAAAAGACGGCGACGAACTGGAAATTGTAAGTTTTGTTGGAGGAGGTTAAAGCCGTGGCAGATGATTTTAAAAAGCAGCTTGCGCAAGTGCGCGTGGGCATTGCCGGGCTGGGCGGTTTGGGCTCGCACATAGCGGTGTTTTTGGCGCGTGCTGGCGTACAGCACCTGCACCTTGTTGATTTTGACCGCGTGGACGAAAGCAATTTAAACCGCCAGCATTACTTTCTGCGCGATGTGGGCAGGCTTAAAACAGAAGCGCTGGCGGAGCAGCTTTTGGCAATTAACCCCGCGCTTAAAATAAAAACGGAAAATATAAAACTTACGGAAACAAACGCCGCCGCTGTTTTTAAAGCAGACGGCATTATTTGCGAAGCGGTGGACAGGCCTGAAACCAAAGCCATGCTTGTAAACGCGCTGCTTGCCGCTTATGCGGATAAAACGCTTATTGCGTGCAGCGGGCTTGCAGGCGCAGGGCGCAGCAACGCCATTAAAACGCGGCGCATAAGCAAAAACTTTTATTTGTGCGGCGACGGCGAAAGCGGCATAGAAACCTGCGGACGGCTTTCGGCACCGCGGGCAGCCCTATGCGCGGCGCATGCGGCAAACCTTGCTCTGGCGCTTATTTTAGGATTGGAGGAATAACAATGGAAGATGCACTTATTTTAGGCGGGCATAAATTTACCAGCCGCTTTATTTTAGGCAGCGGCAAATATTCTCTGGAGCTTATTAAGGCGGCGGTGGAAAACGCCGGTGCGGAAATTTTAACGCTGGCCCTGCGCCGCGTAAACGACGGCGGCATGGCGAATATTTTAGATTATATACCCAAAGGCATTACGCTTTTGCCCAACACCAGCGGCGCACGCACAGCGCAGGAAGCTGTGCGCATTGCCCGCCTGGCGCGCGAGGTATGCGGCAGTGATTTTGTAAAGATAGAAGTAATCCGCGACAGCAAATACCTGCTGCCAGATAATTACGAAACAATTAAGGCAACGGAAATTTTGGCGGCCGAAGGCTTTGTGGTAATGCCCTATATGTACCCCGATTTAAACGCCGCGCGTGACCTGGCAAATGCCGGTGCTGCCTGCGTAATGCCGCTTGGCGCGCCTATCGGCAGCAATATGGGGCTGGTAACAAAAGAGTTTATACAGATTTTAATTGATGAAATTGACCTGCCCGTTATCGTCGATGCCGGTATTGGCTCTCCTTCGCAGGCGTGCGAAGCAATGGAAATGGGCGCGGCAGCAGTAATGGCCAATACAGCCCTTGCCACCAGCGGCAATATTCCCGCCATGGCGGAAGCGTTTAAGCTGGCCATTAACGCCGGGCGCAAAGCCTACCTTGCCGGGCTTGGCGCAGTAACCGGGCGCGCGTCGGCAAGCAGCCCGCTGACAGGCTTTATAGGGGAGTGACGCAGATGAAGGAAAAACAAAACCTTGCGGCAGCTGCGCAGGACTGCATGGCCTACCTGCCGGGAATGGAAATAATGGAATCGGATATTTTGCGCGAGGTGCAGCACGCGGCGGACAGCGTGGATTTTAACGTTTTTACGGAGCGGGACGTAAAGGCCGCGCTTATGCGCAAACACAAAACGGTACAGGATTTTGCGGCACTGCTTTCACCGGCCGCGCTGCCGTTTTTGGAAGAAATGGCGCAGCAGGCAAGGCAGCTTACCTTTAAATGGTTCGGCGCGGCACGCAGCATTTTTACGCCGCTGTACCTTGCCAATTACTGCGAAAATTACTGTGTGTACTGCGGCTTTAACTGCCATAACAAAATTAACCGCTTAAAGCTGGACGAAGACGGTATGGAACGCGAAATGCAGGCCATTGCCGCCACCGGCCTGCGTGAAATTTTGCTTTTAACCGGCGAAAGCCGCAGCATGAGCGGCGTGGAATATATTGCTTCTGCCGTAAGGCTGGCGCGCAAGTATTTTGCCGTTGTAGGGCTTGAGGTATACCCGCTGAACAGTGATGAATATGCGTATCTGCATGAATGCGGGGCGGATTATGTAACGGTGTTTCAGGAAACTTACGATGTTGATGCTTACGCCAAACTGCATCTGGCGGGACATAAGCGTGTGTTCCCGTACCGTTTTTACACGCAGGAGCGCGCGTTAAAAGGCGGCATGCGCGGCGTGGCGTTTGCGCCGCTGATGGGGCTGAGCGGCTTTTGCCGCGATATTTTTGCCTGCGGTTTGCACGCATATTTGGTGCAGCGCAAATACCCGGCTGCGGAAATCGGCTTTTCGTGCCCGCGCCTGCGCCCGGCGGAAGGCAACGAACTGCCGCCGGAGGCTAACGGCACGGATTTGCGGCATTTAGTGCAGGCAGTGTGCGCTTACCGCCTGTTTATGCCGCAGGCAGGCATTACCGTTTCCAGCCGCGAAGGCGCCGGAGTGCGCGATAATCTTTTGCAGATTGCGGCAACGAAAATTTCCGCAGGCGTAAGCACGGGCATCGGCACGCACAGTAAGCAGGAGCGCGAAGGCGACGAGCAGTTTGAAATTGACGATAACCGCAGCGTGGACGAGGTGTTTAGCAGCATAAAAAAAGCCGGCTTACAGCCGGTTCTTACGGATGGCAGCTATGTATAAAAATTTTGTTTGCGTTACGGACAGAAAAATAAGCCGCGCGCCGTTTTTGCAGCAGATAGAAACAATCTGCGCACTGCGCCCCAAAGCGCTTATTTTGCGCGAAAAGGATTTAACCGAAGCAGAATACACGCAGCTTGCGCAAAAGGTGCAGGCAGTTTGCAAAAACTATGGCGTTAAATTTATTGAGCATACCTTCTGGCGGGCGGGGCTGACGCTTGGCGCGGACGGAGTGCACCTGCCGCTGCCAGTATGCGCCGCAATGACAGCGGCGGAGCGTTTGCAGGCAGGGCGCTTTGGCGTTTCCGTACACAGTGCGGAAGAAGCAAGGGCGGCGCTTGCTTTGGGTGCGGCATATTTAACAGCCGGGCATATTTACGCAAGCAGCTGCAAGCAGGGTGTGCCTCCGCGCGGTTTGGCGTTTTTAAAGGAAATCTGCACGCTGAGCCCGGTGCCTGTTTATGCCATTGGCGGCATTGGGCTTAATAAAGCGCAGCTTGAAGAAGTGTTGGCGTGCGGCGCTGCGGGGGCGTGCGTGCGCAGTGCGTTTATGCGGCTTTAAAACTTAACGGCCTTAACGCAGAACATGGGCACGGGAATATAAAAAATATCTTCGGCGGCATAAATGCGGCTGCCTACCGTGGTATCCGTGCTGACGCTGCACAGCCCTGCGTTTTGCAGAAATTCTTCGTCCCACTGCGGGCGGTTATAGGCGCTGATGTCCAGCATGTGGTAAATGTTATGGCATTCGTCCAAAAGCTCCGGCGCAATATCCGCATGGGCGTTTTTGGCAGGCAGCTTCTGGCTGTGGTGGGCGCGGGCATATTCTGCGTCGTAATTTAAAAGCAGGCCGCCCGGTTTAAGCACGCGCAGCCACTCGCGATAGGCGGTTTCCGGGTGGGGCAGGTTCCACATTACGTTGCGGCTTATTATAGCGTCAAAACTTGCGTCCGCAAAGTCCAGCGCTTCGGCGTCCATAACCATAAATTCTGCATTGCTGCGTTCTGCGGCGGCAAGTGTTCTGGCGGCTTCAATCATTTCCGGGGTCAGGTCAATGCCGGTAACGCGGTGCTTTTGCCCCAGCAAAATACCAAAAAAGCCTGCACCGCAGCCAATGTCCAAAATTTTTAAACTGCGGTTCTGCGGCGGGTGGCGCGTAATTTCCTGCTGCCATAAAAACTGTTTTTCGCTGTGCAGCTCTGCCTTGCGCAGATTGGCAAAGCCTGTGCTGCGTTTTTGCCAGTAGCCTGTTATATATTCTTTTTCGTTTGTGCGGTGGATGATGCTTGCTGCGGAAATTTCACTCATAATAATGCTCCTTTAATCTATGCTTAAATCTTTGGTTATTTCGTAATAATCGCAGGGGTGCGCGGCAAAGCCCTGAACCGTGTTTTTCATTACCAGCATCATTTTTAAATGGGCAATGTAGGCAAAGGCGCTGCCGTCAACCAGCTTCCGGCTGATGGCTGCCGCAAGCTCCGTGCGCTTTTCGGGGGTGAACTCGCTGGCGAGCTGACCTACGAGGCTTTCGGTATCAGGGTTATAGTAATTGCCGCTGTTGTAGGCGCTTTCCTTCAGTACGTGGGTGGTAAAATAATACTGCGCGTCACCGGTGGGCGCGGTAACAAAGGCTTTGACGTAAATATCCCACTCGCCGCGGCGCAGAAAGTCGGTATAACCGTCCGTCGGGTTAATTTCAAGGCGGATGCCTGTTTCTTTAAGCCAGCTTTGCGCGGCTTCTGCCAAAAGCGGCAGCTCCTGTCGGAAGCTGTAAGTAAGCCAGCGCAGGGTCAGCGGTTTGCCGTCTTTATCCACATAGCCGTCGCCGTCGGTATCCGTCCAGCCTGCTTCAGCAAGCAGCTGCCGTGCGCCTTGGGGGTTATATTCCGGTGCATGCACTTTAGCACCGCCAAAAGGCAGGTTCGGCGGAAACGGCCCGGCTGCGGCAATGCCGTTGCCCATCAGCTGCACTCTGGCGAAAGTTTCCTTGTCAAGGCTCATAACAACGGCGCGCCGTACGCGTTCATCCTGCAGGGCAGGCGTGTTAAAGTTAAAGGCTGCAAAAAACGTGCGCGAGGTATCGGTGCTGCTGGTTTTATAAGCCGCGCTGTCTTTAAAAAGCGGCAGCGAAGCATAGGGCAGGCCCTGCGCAGCGTCAATTTCGCCGTTTTGCAGCGCCAGTGCCAGCGTGTTGCCGTCGGTAATGCTGCTGACGATAATTCTGTCTGTTTTCGGCACGCCGCCGTAGTAAGCGGGGTTTTTAACCAGCACAACTTCTTTCGGCGTCAGGCTTTCTACCATAAATGGGCCGGTGCCGCTTATTTTGGTATCGTCGCCGGTGCCGCGGCTCATGTCAATAATGCAGCCGTAGGGGTCGCACAGGTAGTTAATCAGCACCGGCACTTTGGCAGCCGATGTAATGGTTACGGTCTGTCCTTCAGCGGTAATGCCCGTTATTTTTAAATCAACTCTGGCGCGGTTGTGGCGGCTTATTAAATCCTCAAGGCAGGCTTTAACGGCTGCGCCTGTCATTTTGTTGCCGCTGGTAAAGTAAATATTGTCTTTTAAGGTAATTTTAACTGTGTTTTCGTTAATAAATTCGTACTTTTCGGCCAGCCACGGCTGAGGCTGCATGGCGTCGTCAAATTTAAAAAGCGTTTCGCCTACGCCGTAGCGGATGGCGCTCCAGCCCTGATAGGCTTCGTGCGGGTCCATACCGGCGTTTTCGTTGGCAATGCCGTAGGCAGGCGTGCCGTAGCGGAATACCTTTTCTCCGCCGGTAGCGGCGTTGTTGCCGCAGGCAGAGGTTAAAAGCGCGGCGGAAAGTACAAGCAAAGCTAAAAATTTCATACAATCACCCAAATAAAAAAGCCATGAAGAAACTGCCGCTTATCGAAGCGGTTACAGCCTTCATGGCTTTGGTTTATGTTTTAAAAGAATAATTTTAACAGCTGCTCCGGCAGCCAGGCGGTTGCTCCTGCAACCTGTAATTTATTATAAAACTTAAAGCGGACTCTATGTCAAGCCCTGCTGCTTAAAAAAGAAACAAATTTTACGTGCTTATCCATGTATTCGCCAATACTGCCGATAACCTTGCCCATGGTAAAGGCGGCAAGTATTGTGCCGAAGCCCAGCCCGTCCACGCGGCCCAGAAAGAAAAAGGTCATGGCGGCGGTAATGGCAAGGCATATAACGTCAAAACCTATTTTAATGCGCGCATAGCTCCAGCCGGTAATGGCGGCAAGCTCGCGCGGAAAAAGGTCGGTTGGTATAATTGGCAGCTGGCAGCGGTTGGCAAGCGCCACGCCAAAGCAGATAACAATGTAGCTGATGATAAAATAAATAATATCAAGCGTCAGGCTCTGCGGCAGCTGCTTAATCCACATTTCGTGCACGTCAATCATGGCGCTGAAAGCCGAGCCTACGACGAAGCTGAACAGATATACCGGCACAAAGCGTTTGCTTAAAAGCATCAGGCTGAGCACCAGCGAAACCTGAAAAACCTCCGTCCATGCGCCGAGCGTTATAACCGGCAGCACATCGGCAAAGGCGTAAGGCACACTGGAAATTGCCGAAATGCCGGAACCGGAATGCAGCATTAAAACAACGCCCAGACTGTTGATGATAATGACCAGAAGCAGCGACAGTTCGCCGCGTATGGTAAGTTTGTTTTCCTGCATAAAAAATCCCTCTCAAAACAAAAATACATTATATAATTATAAAACTCTGCCTTGCTCAGCGCAAGAAGTGAATTGCCGGTCAGCAAAATTTTGCGGGAATTTAACATGGGGTCGGATTATGCAAAGGTTTCTTTGGTTAAAAAATTACGGATGTTACAGTGTTTTATGCCATTGCGGCTCATATCAAATTCATCAAGCGATACTACATATTTGGGAAAGTTGTCGTTCACATTATCATAAACGCCAAACTCCCGCTCAATCGTTTCCTGCGAAGCCAGCAGATAACAAACCTGTACATAAATTTTTTCACCGTGTTTTTCGGCAATGAAATCAATTTCTAAATTGCCGGTTTTGCCAACGGTAACATTATAGCCGCGCCGCAAAAGTTCCATAAACACAATGTTTTCCAAAATCAAATTAATATCGCGCATATTGCCGCCAAAAACGGCTTCACGCACACCGTGGTCGGCAATATAGTATTTTTCGGAAGAAGCAAGTATTTGTTTTCCTTGTAAATCCTGTCTTTTTACCGGATAGAACAAATAGGCGTCGGTGCAGTGCCTGATATAGTTAAGAATGGTTTCCGGCGCGACATTGCGTTTTTCGCTTTTAAAAAATTTAGAGATGGACGTTGCGGAAAAGGTAGTGCCTACATTAGCAATAATATAAGAAAGAATGCGTTCCAATAAATCAACATCGCGTATTTTGTTGCGCTTTACAATATCTTTTAATTGTACTGAATTGAATACATCCGTTAAATATTGGCGGCACGGTTCTTCGGCATAGCGCAGGTTGGCAAGGTATGGCATGCCGCCGAACAGCAGATATTTTTGAAAACATTCCTGCGGCTGCGCACCGGGGAAAATCCCCTTATAAAGTTCGGTAAATTCCGAGAAAGAAAAGGGGTAAATGGTAAATTCTACATAACGCCCACCAAGATTGGTGGCAAGTTCGCCGGAAAGCAGTTTGGCGTTAGAGCCTGTAATGTAAATATCGCAGTCAAATTCTACCCGGAAAGAGTTAATGCATTTTTCCCAGTCTGCAACTTCCTGTATTTCATCAAAAAATAAGTACACTTTGCCGCTGATATTTTGCGCCCGCATGATTATTTCATCGTGCAAAGCTTTAGCCGTCAGCAAATGGGCATAGCGCATATCTTCAAAATTAATGGAGATAATGTTAGCTTTGGGTACGCCGTTATTTTTTAATTCTTCTTTTATAAGTTCAAGCATTACAGATTTACCGCAGCGGCGGATACCTGTCATAACTTTTACTAATTCACTGCCGATAAATGGGCGTATGCGGCGCATATAGGTTTCGCGTTTAATCATCGTCAGCGCCTCCTTATGTTTATTTTATTTCTATGATTAGTTTATCACAGTTATAACTGATAAACAACACTGAAATTACAATTTTATCAGTTATAACTTACAAAATGCGTAAAATTATCAATCTTATCAGTTATAACTGATGAAATTTTAAAAGAGGCTTTTGAAAATTACATTAAAGATTTACGGCAAAGCGGCAGGAAAATTTCAGGAAGGGGAGAATAATAATAAGGTTATGCTGGTATAGAATGAATGTATTTAGTTAGTGTTTTATGGAGGAAAGAATGACTGTTGATTGTACTTACGGACTGAATCCGCAGCAGGCGGAAGCTGTTATTAATACCGAAGGGCCGATGCTGATTATGGCAGGGGC
>ENA-OPCS01000169-OPCS01000169.1-human-gut-metagenome-genome-assembly--contig:-NODE-169-length-58323-cov-5.579889_pt1 | contig 58323 bp, 94 predicted proteins | sample MGYA00241256_ERZ501492 | MGnify/ENA primary metagenome ERZ501492 (study PRJEB25962, sample SAMEA2042512) | human gut metagenome | biome: human gut; feature: human-associated habitat; material: faeces... | reverse complement strand
GGCGGTAGCCGTCAATGGTTCCGCGCCGCCCGCCGTACCCCTGCCGCTGGACTGCCCCGCCGGGTGGAGTGTGCCAGGCCGACCCGGCACGCCCTGACTGCTGACCCGGTGCCAGATTGAAAGCCGCCGGGCTGACTCTGTACAGGTGGAGACGCTGACCCCGCCGGGCTGGCACGGTCTGCGATTTGCTGCACTGTCTGGCATGGATCCACGACAAGGGCGCACCGCTGCACCCTTATATATACCTTATTATAATAGGGCGGCTGCGCTGACCTGTACAGCGTCCGGCATGGCGGTGTATAGGCGGCTTGTGTGACTGCTGTATTGTGTGCGCTGGAATAGGGCAAATCAACGGAAACGCCACTGTAAAGCCATGTAAACGTTTTTAATGTTATGGCTGGATAATTGCATTGGTAGCAGAAAAGCCACCGCAAACGCTTGTGCGTAGCTTATACGCTTCTGGGCAAAATAAAAGCCCTGCACCGTGTCAGTGCAAGGCAAAAGAAAAGCCCGGCCATTTCTGACCGGGTGAAATGCTTTTTATTTGGACGCCTTAAACAGCGCCGAAAAAAACCAGAAGAAAAACAGAAGTGCGGATAGTATCACAGCTTGCACCCCCTTATACCACGCTAAAACGCTTGTAAGTGGTCTTGCTGCTGCACTCTGCGTAAATATCCGGGTGCAGCGTCTTAAGCAGTTTGCTATCTAGTCGGACGCTTTGCACGTCCTTGTAAATGGCTTTTGCGGTGCCCTGCGCCATCTCCGGTGCGCCCTGCATCATGCAGATAATGTCCGCCTTGATTGCTTCGTTCATTGCTTCCAGCTCTTCCAAAAGCCGCTTGTTTTCGCGGTACTCGTTCACTTTTTCTTCGAACAACGTCATTTTTTAGCCCTCCTTAGCTGTTGAGAAATGCGATCATAACCAGCGCGCCGCTAATCATGCCGCCAACGTACCAGATTGCAGCCCACTGGGAAAAGTCAAGAGTAATCATTGTTTAAACCTCCTTATATTGCGGGATGTAGCCCAACACCTTAACTTTTGCCGGGATGGTATAATAAATCTGCCCGTAATCTGGGCACCAACAAGCATTGTATTGCTTTCCATCGTCGCCCAGTGCCTTGCACTCCACCTCACAGGTAAAGCGCTTTAGAGCGTCCGCCGTGAGCATTGCTGCCACATCTGTGGCGGGCTGTGCGTTAAACGCCGCCACTGCCTTTTCTGCGTCTGGCAGCGTGTCAAATACGCCCAGTGTCCAGCCCGCACCCTCCAAGATGTAGTCTACCATATACAGGCCGCTGTCACTGCACCAGAGCCACACAACGGGCTTAATGGTCATTCTGCGGTTGTTCTGGGCTGCATAGAGCTGGTCAAGCGTGCCAGTCATTAACGCGCCGTCCTCAAATGTGGCGGTATAGAGGTCACTACATTTATAGGTTTGTTTCATGGTTTTTGTCCTCCTGTTTTGGTTCAATGTGGTTTGTTCTTGTTTGTGCCTTTATTATACTATCACTAGGGTGGTAAGTCAAGTATTTGATAGCAAATAACTATCACAAGATATACCAAAAGATTTATGTGATAGTTGTGCATATTGCTATCACTAGACCATGCCTGTGATAGAGCTATCACAATACGCATGATAGAGGAGTTGCCCGCCATCCGGTGCAGCGTGTCCAGCGTCCGGGCGTGTGTGCTGGTGTGCGGTCTGCTGCGGGCATGGTCTGCCTTGCATCTGGCACGGCCTGCGCTGCTCCCTGTCGTGCTCAGCCGTTCCGGGTGCGCTGGAGTGGGCAGGGGTCTCCACCGGCGGGGTATATAGCCGCCGCCCAGCCCCGCCCGGTGAGTAGCGCGAAAAATCTCCAAAATAAAAAAGGCGCTTTTCCTCCCTACCAACCCCCTCTTTTCTGCGCAAAACACCCCGCCCCCTATTGCCAATCTCAAAAATTTCCCGCAAAAACAAAAAGACCCCTACAAAGGGTCTGTGTTCTGTGCTATACTTGCCTTACAAGCCTTGAAAGGGAGGAATCTGCAATGAATCAAAAGAATGACAAGAATAAAGAAAGACGCGAAAAGAACGAAAAGATTGCCGCTTCAATATGGGGCATCATTATCGGCGCCGCTCTTTTGGTTTTTGGTTTGTATCTTATGGCGCATGGTATTTCAAACGTTATATAAAATTCTGACCAAAGAAAGGAAGAATCAAAAATGAGAAAGAGAATCATTGCGGCGGCTCTGATAGCGGTCGTACTTTTAATGTCACCTTTATGTGCGATAGCTGTCGGAAAGCCGGATGAGATTGCATCCCCTATTCAACTGGAAGAAACTAACGAAAAAGGAACTGTTGAAATTAAGGAATCTCATAGTCACCTTGAGAAAAGATATGAATACGGAAAAACGAGATACTATGTCTACTACGCCGTACTGGTTGAGAATACATACCCCGATTACGCCGTTGATTTTGTATCTCTAAAGGCCTCTGTTTTCGGTTCTGACGGGTCAGTTCTAAAAACCGATGAAGAAACCCTTGACTGGATTGCAGAGGGAGACTCTTATTGGTACGCTGGATATGTGTCGTTTGATTCCGAAGGCATTACTCCAACCAGAATGGAATACACTATTAGCGCAAATGAGTGGAATTTCCACAAAGCGAGCGCATCCAATCAGGTTATTCGTGCTGGTGAGCTTTCCGTCACCAATGTTTCTAAACGCGGCTCTGGGTACGATTTGCGTTACACAGGTCAAATTACAAACAATAGCCAGTTCACGAGCAACTGGATAAAAGTTATCGTCATTTATAAAATGAAAGATACAAATGGAAACGAAGTTCCTGTGGGTGGCGATTACACATACATAACCGATGCACTTCCGTCTGGGCAAACAACAACATTTGAACTTTACCCATCGTCCGGTTTTGCTGGATATAGCTCCTACGAAATCATTGCTTTGCAGGATTGACCCATAACACAAAAAGCCAGCGGCTAGATGTTCTCTAACCACTGGCTTTTCTTATGGGCTATTTACTTTACGATTTCAGCGTGATAGGGATGATACTCAACATTGGGCAAGGGCATCCAATACTTCACATCGTGCATGATGCACTTGTTGCCCCGGAGCAGAACCGGCTCAATCTCGCCGTTTTCGTCCGGTTCAAAGGAAAGCTGACCGCTATCGACAACCTTTCCGTCACAAGCGATAACAGGCTCGTGGACGCACTCGCCGTAGTCAACGGTGCGCCAGAGCTTCAGCATGGTCTCGAAAGCGTAGTTGAGGTATTCCCCCATATCCTGAATCTTATCTGCGGTAAGCATAGTTGTTCTCCTTTCACATTGGCATCTGTGTTTGGCCGTTCGTGACCTGAACCAACATAACAGAGTTCGCACACGGTCTCCACTTCTTGATGTACTCGACAGCTTCATCAAACCGCTTCTTCGGCACGTTGTTTCTGCTGTTCACGTTGAACCAGTCCTGAATGTCCCGGTTGCATTCCATGAACAACTTCTGAGAAACGCTGCGGCTCTTGTAGGCCGGGCTGTCCATGCCGCCAAGAGCGTTGATAACTACTGTGTTCACGACACGCTTCAACACGCGCTGCTGATTGTAGTCGATGGTCATAGTGTTCTCAAGAGCGGAAATTCGTTGCTCCTGCTTCATGGTGCGCTGGTCAATCACAAGGATTGCTTGCAGTTCCTTAGAAAGCCCTGCGAACTGGTTGACGGACGCGTTCTTTTCAAGGTCAATCAGCTTCTGGCGAATCTCCATGCCCTCAGGTGTCCGCTGAATCATTGCAATGTGCTTTGCCATGTCCAGAGTGATAATGTGGTCGGTTCTAGGCTTCCCAGCAAGACCATCAGACCTATTGCTCAAAAATGAGCCATAGTCTTTTCCGTCAACAAAACCATACTCGCACATACGAGGAAACCAGTCTTTGTATGCGGTCTTGATTTTGAGCCGCTCGTGCAGTTCCCGACCTAGCACAACCTTTTCGCCGGTGTCGGTATCGTACACAGGGATAACATCTTCGGAGAAGATATGGATGGTTTCGAGATTGTTATTCATAGAAATTTGACCTTTCTATCTTGCGAGAGCAGGCCATCTCTGGTATAATAACCCAAAGAGGGTCTATACTCTCTGAGTGTTTCATAAGACGTTCGCTGTGGTCGCCAAACTTTAGCGAGCGTCTTATTCTTTTTCATCGGGCATGGGGTACTTTTCAAGGTAGGCATCGCGGACGGCCTGTGACAGCGATACGCGGCACTTCTTGCAGTGCTCCACCAGCAACTCATACTGACGATCAGTGAAGCCAACGGCTACCTGATGGCGGTATGCTTCAATGTAAGGACTTCTTGCCATGTTCTTATCTCCTTTCTTTGAGGTGCATTAAGTTTAATCGCAAAATGTAGTAAAGTCAAGCGGAAATAGACCAACGAAACACTACATTTAGTGTTCGTTCATCTTGACAAACCGCTTTCTACGTTTTGCACAAAACTCATCCCTTATTTTTGGCTGCTCCCGCTTCGTACCCTGCCCAGTAGTTCAGTTCGGACAGCTTACCCAGTGCTTCGGCGTACTCTCTGTCCTCGTTGGTCGGCTCTTTGCCATGTGCGAGGGTTTTCAGAAATTCTTCGGTTGTCGTGGGAAAGTTCATGTTTTTTGCTCCTAACTCTTGCGGAAAGCAGCCCTTTTTGGTATAATAGATTCCGAAAAGGGAGACTGCCCCCTTGGTGGTTGCAGGTTCTCGTTTCGTGATGTGGATAAGCTATCAGCGTAACTTTGGACGGTGGCGCTGGTAGCTTATTTTTTTATGCCTTGATATTCTCAACATAGGATGCTACCCACTCGATACCCATGCGGATAACATCAACCTTTGAGATGCCCAATGCCTTTGCGCTGCTTTCCATGCTTGCGATCTGGCTCTCTGTGAGCCGGGTGCTTATCATGCGCAGCTTATCACGTTCCGAGGTTTCTGCTCGTCTTGCCAAGCCTATCACCTCGCTTTCGCTGGAACAAGTATAAAGCGTGAAAATATGCTTGTCAAGACCCAAAGTTTTACGGAAATGAAGTTTGACAAAATTACTCCTTATTATAGAAAATTTTCTACCTGATTGTGATTAACTAAGTAAACACCCTTATACTACTCTAGTATGTATAAATACATACTAGAGTATATTTGTATATAATATAAGGCAAACAACTATCACGGTTTGGAACATGACATATTGACAGTTCTATCATCATGTGGTATAATCTTGATAGAAAGAGAGGGAACAAAAATGAAAGTGGGCTATGTTAGAGTTTCAACAGCAGAGCAGAACACGGCTCGTCAGGAAGTTATTATGGAGCAGCTTGGCGTTGAAAAAGTGTTTGTTGACAAAATGAGTGGGAAAAACGCAGACCGCCCCCAGTTGAAAGAAATGCTTGCTTTCGTGCGTGAAGGTGATACTCTTGTAGTAGAGAGTTTTAGCCGGTTGGCTCGTTCCACAACTGATTTGCTTGACATCATTAAAGAACTTGACGAGAAAAAAGTTAATTTTGTGAGCCAAAAAGAAAAATTTGATACTTCTGGCCCCAATGGTAGGTTCATGCTTACAGTCTTTGCGGCAATGGCGCAGCTAGAAAGAGAAAATATGCTCGCTAGGCAGAGAGAGGGCATAGCTGTTGCAAAAGCTGAGGGAAAATATCAAGGACGGCAGTACGTTAAAGTCGATGAAGAAAAATTCCGTCAGCTTTACAACGATTGGCAAAACGGAAAGACCACTCCCACTATTATGATGAATGAGCTTGGCTTGAAGTCTGCTACATTTTGGCGTAGAGTGAGGGAATATCGAAAAAAATACGGCATTACCGATGCGGCCACCACACGCAAGTATGCCAATAAAGAAGAAAAATAAAAAGCAGCGACCCACCACAGGTCGCTGCTACAAACAAGAACCACCAATCCCTCAACAGGATGATAGTACATGAGTATTATACCATTTCTGTTGAGGTATGGCAATATAAAATCAGCAGAAAGGTAGAATTTATGGATTATCAAAACATTGATTATTTTAGCCTTGCTTCAATGGTAACTGACTGGATGCGTTATGCTGGGCCAAATGCGAGAAAGGACTTTATGGATTTGGTTCGCAGTACAGATTATAACCGAAGAGCGGCTATTGAAAATGATTTGGGCGATGGATATGTTCTTGATTTTGCGGTAGATCATTCTGACATTATGAATGAGGTCGGTCAATTCTTGGTATATCTTTTTATTGATAACAATGGAGAGATATATTATGTTGGAATGGGAAACGAACAACGTATAATGGACAAGAAAAGCAGAAATAATGATTTTCTTAAGCATTATATGAAACATAATTCTAAAATTGTTATTCTTTCAAAATGGAGTACAAGAAAAATTGCACTCAAAATTGAAAAAATGGCTATTTGGATTTGCCAAATGAATGGTTTTAGACTTACCAACATAAAGGAAGTCCTTTCGTCTAAACAATTATATGAGCTTCGGCATATTCCAGAAAATAAAGAAAACGAAACAGAAACACAGTATGAATATAGGCAGTTGGCTAGGGAATTTAGTGAAGAAGTAAAGGCTCTTGATAAAATCGAACGATGGCTTTATGAAGATGGAGCCAGCAAAACACCCGGATTTGTAAATATAAAAGAAAACGTCATTTGGGCTATGGAATGCTGGACGATTGATGGCGTTACAAAAACTCGTTCTCAATGGTGCAAAGAGAATAATGTAAGCCTTGCTGGGGTAGGCAAAAGACTTGAACTTGGGTGCACCCCTAAAGAAGCACTCACATTCCCAACAGCGCCAGATAACAGAAAACGCCACACAAAAGAATGGTGGGCGGAAAATGGCTATTTCCCCGGAACAGATAAAACATCTTACATTACGCCGTTAAATGAATGGCCTAAAGGATATAAGAAATGCAAGATTGCTAGAAGCAATTTCCCGCCAGACATGGTATCGGATTGCTGAACAGAACAGGTGAAAGGAGTAAAAACCTATGGATAAGTGGAACAACAGAAACTCGTATGACTGGCTTGCAGGAGCGGTCGTTGGACTGCTTACCGGGTTCTTCATCGTAGTTGTGGTTGCGAGGTGCGTTCTGTGATACTTAGTGACAACATGAAACGCCTGATCGACACGCTGAACACCTATGAGCCTGACCTTCCGAATGGATTCTATTCTGTAAAAGCCTTGCAGGACAAATTGGACTTTACGGCACAGTTCGTTCTTGAATCCCTTGCCAACGATGGTCTGATACGCTGGGGCGATACGCAGCACACAGCATTCTGGCTGTTGGAACGTGCAAGGAACTACAAGAAAATCCACAAGCTGGAAAAGATTGAACAGTGGAAAGAACGTGGAATAGGATTTGCTTGCGGCGTTCTGACCAGCGTTGTTGCAGGGCTGATTAGCATTGTACTAGCTGGCGTTTTCAGTTGAAATTGTTCGCAACCTAGGATAAAACCGAATATTTGATTTTTGTGCAGTTGTAGGCACTCTTTACATTTTCAGGTAGGGGGGTGCCTATTTTTTTATGCAGCCAAAGCAGTGTATCGCCATCATCGACAGTATCAAAGCGTATGCAAAGCAAAATCCGACCGAAGCACAGGTCTATGAGGACTGGTTTCAGGCGGTTGTGAACCTGAGAGATGCCCTGCCGCATGACAAGCGGTTCGATGCCTACAAATACTCTGGTGAGTTGCGCTCCGTCTGCGCAGCCATGATGGGCAAGATGAAAACAGGCGAGGACGTGGCGAAGGTCTATGACATTATCGGCCGGACGTACCTGTTTGAAGCTAAAGATGTGTTCGACAGCTATTGCATCTACCTTGAATGGAACCGTGCGCCGGAAAAGAAGTTCTATCAGCCGAGAAGAAAGGTGCTAAAGACCGTTGCGAACGCTCTGCAAGACCTTGCAGATGACAGATTGGACTTGCTGGCAATCTCGATGCCACCCGGCTGTGGTAAGACGGCTTTAGCTATTTTCTATCTGACATGGCTTGCCGGAAGAAACCCTGACGAACCGATGCTCACAGGCTCTCACTCGAACAGCTTTGTGCGTGGCGTTTATGACGAGTGCTTGCGCATATTCGACAAGGACGGAGAGTACCTGTGGAACGATGTTTTCCCAGACGTTACCGTGTCGAACACAAATGCGAAGGACTGCCGCATCGACTTGGGTAAGAGAAAGCGCTTTGAAACGCTGGAATTTACGTCTATTGGCACTGGTAATGCTGGTCTGTACCGCGCATCTACGCTTCTTTACTGTGATGACCTTGTATCCGGCATTGAGGTTGCGCTCTCTAAGCCCCGTCTTGATAAGCTGTGGGAAACGTACACTACCGACCTTAGACAGCGTAAAATCGGCAACAAATGCAAGGAACTGCATATTGCTACACGCTGGTCTGTCCATGATGTTATCGGACGATTAGAGCAAAACTACGGCGATTCCGACAGGAACAGATTCATTGTTATGCCAGCAATGAACGAAAAAGACGAATCCAACTTTGATTATGACTACGGTGTAGGGTATAGCACGGAAACGCTCCGCAAGCAACGCGAAGTCATGGATGAAATGAGTTGGAAAGCACTGTACATGAACCAACCTGTTGAGCGCGAAGGTTTGCTGTTCCCTGCCGATGAACTGCGGTATTTCAATGGTGTTCTGCCTGATGGAGAGCCTGATCGCAAGCTCATGGTCATGGATATTGCATGGGGCGGCGGCGACTTCACCGCCTGTCCTATCGCCTATGTGTACGGAGATGCCGTGTTCATCCCTGACCTTGTGTTCAATAACGGCGATAAGACCGTGACCAGACCGGAAGTCGTGGGCAAAATCATCCAGCACAAAATCAACGTGGTGCGCGGCGAAGCCAACAACGGTGGCGACGAATACTGTGACGTGGTAGACAGCCAGCTTCGGCAGCAGGGTTATCACTGCTCTGTTCGCAGCCAACGTGCGCCAAGTGGTCAAAGCAAGCTGTCCAGAATCATCCAGTATGCGCCGGACATCAAGCGGTTCTACTTCCTTGATGAAAAGCACCAGTCGAAAGAGTACAAGGCATTCATGGAACAGGTGACAATGTTCACGCAGCTTGGCAAAGTTCCGCACGATGATGCACCGGATAGTCTGGCACAGCTTGCCGATGAATTGTATAACGGAATCAGTAAAATTGAGCCTGTCAAGAGGCCTTTTTGATTAAAAACACAATATATTGTGTTCGCTGGGTCTATTTATTTGATTTCACCACTTGACAAGGCTTATAATGTACGCAGGAAGATTTGCAGCTTCCTCTAAGGAATATCCCAGCGCAGCAAGGTTTTTTCATTTTTACTTGCTTGGGCGTCAATAGGCATATTCCTCCTTTCACCGGTGGAGGTTTTCTCACTCTTTTGCCTTCACCGGGCTTTATATGTTGCGTTTCCAATTGTAAGGGGAATGCCAGACTGTCTCCCCCACGGCTGGCAAGCAACGGTTCGATTCCGTTACGCAGCACAACCATCTTCTTTGCTTGGCTTTCTATTCTCTGAATCCTCCACCGCTACTCCCGGCTCTCGATGCAATGGTTAGGCATGACATTGCAAAGAGCAGCGGTTAACCAATTAAGCCGGGTTTCTATGTTGCATTAGCTCAGTTAGGCTAGAGCACCCGGCTCATAACCGGACATACATTGGTTCAAATCCATTATGCAGCACCAAAATTGCAGCTTACCCGTTGACTGTCCGTCAAACTGAATGTAAAGGCTGCAATGGTTTTCTTCGGGCGAAGAATAGCACGGCTGGAAGTGCGAATAGTTTCCCAGTAGCTTCTGACAGGCCTGTGCTCAACAGCCTGTTTCCAGAAATCCAACGAAAGGAGCACAGATGGTAACGAAAGTCAGATGCAAGCGTCCTCGAAAAGACGCAAACGGCAATCCGTGTGATTGCGGACGTTATCTTGGCGAAGTAGAAGGTAAGTTCTCCCTTCTGTGCCCTCTTTGCCATTGGATTACAATTGGAGATTCCAACCTTCCAAAAGATACATGGGTCTCCGTACCAAAGTTTAAAAACTGAATAGCTTTTGAAGCGCAGTTGTAAGCGCAGTGAGATAGACCTTAACAGGTTTGTCTTGCTGCGCTTTTTATTTTGCCAGAAAGGAGGAACGCATGGCTGAGTATCAGATAGTTGTTGACGGCTTTTTGAATGAGCCACTGACCGGACGTAGACCGATTGAAACGCCGGAGACGGAAATCAATCGGACAAACGTGCTGAAAGTGGTCATGGGCAAGGCAGAGCCTATTCATCTGCTGAACAAGAACGAGATTCGCTTTCTGCACAACTACTACTTGGGTAGCCAGCCTGTCCTCCACCGTACGAAGGAGTACCACGCTGAAATCACAAACCGTATTGTAGAGAATCACGCCAACGAGTGCGTGGGCTTCTACACAGGTTACATGAGCGGCACTCCTTGCTCTTATGTGCGGTCTGAAACGGCAACTGGTGACGGCGAGGAAATTGCCCGCCTGTCCAACGCCTTGCAGTATGAGGGCAAGGATGCGCTTGATCGGCGGCTCTGGCAGTGGATGTTGGAGTGCGGGCAGGGATACCGCATCGTTCTTCCCGACAAGGGGTACAACGGCAATTACCCGGACGAAACGCCTTTGCTGGTGGACGTTCCCGACCCGGACATGGCGTATGTGATTTACAACTCCGGCATCGGACACAAGCCCATCGCCAACGTGCTGCACATCCCACGCAATTATCAGAATGACTTGAACGACCTGATTTGTGTGTATACGCCGAACCAGTACTTTGAAATCGACAACGGCAAGGTTACGAAAGCGGAGAACCATTCTCTGGGAATGTTGCCGATGGTCGAATACAAGCTGAACCCGGAGCGGATGGGTCTGTTTGAACCGGCTATCCCTGTGTTGGATGCCATCAACGACCTTGAAAGCAACCGTCTGGACGGCGTGGCGCAGTTCATCCAGTCCATCATGGTGTTTACCAATTGCCTTGTGGACAAGGATGCTCTCGACCAAGTAAAAGAGCTTGGTGCAATGTGCCTGAAATCCACTTCTGGTCTGCCCGCTTCTGTTTCTCAGATTGCAAACGAGCTTGACCAGCAGCAGAGCCAGACCTTGCTTGATTCCATGTTGAACGTGTACCGCAGCCTGACTGCCATGCCTAGTGCTACTGGCAGCGAGAACGCAACGTCAGACAACGTGGGTGCAGTTATCGTCCGTAATGGCTGGAATCACACCGAAGCAAGAGCGCAGCAGTACGAGAATATGTTCAAGTATGCTGAGCGCCAAAGCCTGTCTGTAATGTTGAAAATCCTGCGTGATACGGTTAGTTCTAAGCTGATGGCAAGCGACATCAACATCAAACTGCCCCGCCGTCAGTACGACAACCAACAGAGCAAGGTTCAGATTTTTGCGCAGATGTTGCAGCAGACCATTGACCCGCAGTTGGCGTTCACTACGCCCGGTCTGTTCCCTGACCCGCAGGCTGCTTATGAGATGAGTAAGCCTTTCCTGATTGCTTCTGGCAAGTTGGGCGAGGACGGAAAAGCACCGAAGCCACAGAAACAGCCGACAGACCGTATTACAGACAACGGCAAAATGGTTGGTGAACAAACTAATGCAAAGGAAGGAGAACAAAAATGAAGAAACTGTTTATTTCCTGCCCGATGAAGAATCGGTCGGAAGAAAACATTCGGATGACGTTTGACCGTTTGCACAAGATTGCCGAAGCAGTGTACGGTGAAAGCCTTGAGGTTATCCCAACCTATATCGAGGATAATCCGCCCAAGTGCAGGACTGAAGGGCTTTGGTATCTTGGCAAGAGCATTGAACTTCTCGCACAGGCCGATTATTTTATCGGCATTTGCGGCGATAATGCCTTTCGGTATAACGGCTGTACTGTAGAAATTGATGCTGCAAAGTTGTATAGCGTCCCGGTTTATCTTGTTCCGACCGTTTTCGCCGCTCCTGATGTTGAGAAAGAAGAACTGGTTTACAACGGCGCAGGGGAACTAATCGACTAAAATTCAATCCGCATTAGCGGGCTGATATATTCCGGCAGGGAAGCCGGGATACAAATTTCGCAACGTTGCAGGGAAGCAACGGTAAAAAAACGCAGGAGGAAATTAACGATATGAAACTCAATGTGTTGCTTGGTGATGCCTACAAAGAGGGCATGACCGCCGATGAAATCATTTCTGCGCTTGAAAAGGTTGCAGACCCTAACGCAGAGGTTGAGAAGCTGCGCAATGCCGTGACGAAAGCCAATGGCGAAGTTGCCGAGTACAAAAAGCAGCTCAAGGCAAAGCGTACCGATGACGAGAATGCCGCACAGGAACAGGCTGACAAGCTGGCAGAGATGCAGAAGCAGATTGAAGCCCTGACTGCCGACAAGGAGAATCTCGTCAAGGAAAAGACCCTTGCATCTTACCGTGAGAAGTTCGTTGCGCAGGGTTATGACGCTGAACTCGCTAACAAGGCTGCATCTGCACTGGCTGACGGTGACATGGACAAGGTGTTTAAGTTCCAGTCGGAGTTTATGGCCGCCCACGACACCGCATACAAGGCTTCTCTGCTGAAGGATATGCCCACACCTCCGGGTGCGGATGGCAATGGTGACAGCGCAGATAGCGCAGGTGTTTCCTTTGCTAAACGCTTTGCAAAGGAGCGCGCAGACGCAAATAAGGCATCGAGTGACGCAATGACCGCTTTCCATTAAGGAGGAAAACATGAAGTATACCACTACTCCGGTATCGGCTCCTGAAAGCACTATTCTGGCTGCTGATACCTACGTTGCCATTCCCTTTACCGTCAAGGAGACCAATGCTGTTCCGGCTGGCTATCCTATGGCAAAGACTGGCCTGAAAGCTGCTGCCACCACTGGCACCAGTGCTGCTGATGCAGCTACCGATGCCATTGGCATTCTGCTGCACACTGTTGACCCTGCCGTCAACCCCAATGGCGCACTGCTGATTCAGGGCGTTATTGATGTGGACAAGGCAAAGCTGTCTGGCTTTGACTATTCTGCAAACGATATTGCCGCTCTGAAAAAGGCTGTTCCCGCCGTTTTCTGCCGTACCGATGTTGGCGCAAAGAGCGAGTAAGGAGGACTAAATTATGGCACTGAATCTGAATGAAATTTTCTCCCCTGCTGCGATTGCCGCCTACTGGACGAATGACCCGACCAATGCGCAGCCCTATGCTTCTGATGCTCTGTTCCCCGCCCGTAAGAAGGTCAGCATGGAACTGAAGTGGCTGCGTGGTCACAAGGGCGTTGGCGTTTCGCTGAAGCCTAGCGTGTTTGACACTAAGGCTACGTTCCGTACTCGTCAGGGCATCAAGATGACCGAGACCAGTATGCCGTTCTTCCGTGAGGGCACTCACATTGACGAGGAAGACCGCCGCAAGATTATCTCTGTTCTGGCTACCAATCAGGAGTTTGCGGCAGACGTTATCAATCGTGTCTACGATGATACCGCACAGCTTATTACCGGTGCTCGCATTGTGCCTGAGCGAATGGTGTGGCAGCTTCTGGCTCCTAAGACTGGCAAGCCCGGCATCTCCATCGAATCTAACGGCGTGAGTTACGTCTACGATTACGACCCTGACGGCACTTGGCAGCAGTCCAATTACAAGGCTCTGGCTACCAAGGAGAAGTGGGATGCTCCCACTACTGCAACCCCCATCGCCACGATGACCACTGCCGCAAACACCGTGCTGGCAAACACTGGTGAGATTATCACCGATGCCTACATGAACACCAACACTTTCCACAAGATGATTGCTGCGGATGAAATCAAGAACCGGTTCCTGACGGTTATGAAGACCGCCACCGCTGTGCTGGTTGATTCCGAAGCACGTTCCGTTGTCGAAAGCGCTTCCGGCATCCGCATTCATCTGTACGACAAGATGTACAAGCCGGAGGAAACTGCAGCTGCTGAGAAGTATCTGCCTGATGGCTATGTTGTGCTGGCTCCTTCTGGCTCTCTGGGCAATATGTACTATGTTGCCACCCCTGAGGAAGCCGACCTGATGGCTGGCATTTCCAACGCACAGGTTTCCGTTGTGAACACTGGCGTTGCTGTTACCACCGAGCAGACCGTGCATCCTGTCAACACCAACATCTACGTCTCCGAAATCGTCCTGCCGTCCTTTGAGCGCATGGACGCTGTGTACTGTATCAAGGCTTACTAAGGCGAAAGGAGGAAAGCAGCATGGGAGACCAGTATTCCGAAGCGGCAGTCAAGTTGGGGCAGTACATTGCTCCTGCACTTGACCGTGAAGTCACGGACGAGGACTACCCACTCTTCGACCTGCTGCTTGATTTCGCCAAAGACAAGATATTTGCACAGGGCTACCCCTTCGGCAACAGACCGGACGAGCTGCCCTTGCAGTATCAGTCGTTGCAGATACGCATTGCAGCGGAACTGTATAACCACATCGGCGCAAACGGACAAACGAGCTATACCAACAACGGCATTACTCGTGTGTGGGAAAGTTCTGATGTGGCACAGTCCCTGTTGAATGAAGTAGTTCCGAGAGTAGGTGTTATCGGCTGATGTTCAATGGAAGCCCGCTGGATAAACGCCCGCTGTGGTATTCAAACCCGGTTGGCGAGAAAACGCCTGTTGTGGACGAGTGGGGAAACGAGACTGGCGAATCTGCATACGAATCGTGGAGTGAACCCGCAAAGCTGATGCTGAATGTCAGTCCTCCTACTGGTTCTGCGGAAGCAAGCCCTTTTGGAGCATTTACGGATTATAGCTACGTTGTCAGCTCGTCCAGCAAAAAGCGCAACACACCGCTTTATGAAGGTACGCACGTCTGGTTTCAGACGGACATTTCAAAGCCCTTCAATTACACTGTGGTCAAAGTCGCAGAGCATATTACAGACACGTTGTATGCGCTAAAAGAGGTGGCTGCAAGTGAAAATTAAAGTGAGGTTGAGCGATGCCGGACTCCGTGATGCGGAACGTCAGATACAGGAGTACAAGACCACCCTGAACAAGAAAGCTAGAGCGTTTGCTTTTCGCCTTTCGTGGCTGGGGCTTGAAGTCGCAAAGGTGCGTTTCGCTAATGCGGAATACGCTGGCTCAAATGACGTGAAATGCCATATTAACCAAAAAGACAAGACTTGCACCATCGTTGCAGAAGGCAAAGCGGTCGCCTTTATCGAGTTTGGCACTGGCGCACATCACAACGGATATGGCGGCGAACTACCGCCCGGTGTTGGTGCGCATGGCTCCTACGGCAAAGGGCAAGGCGCAAACCGCAGATGGTACTACTACGGAGAATCCGGCAATGCTGGCACGCCTGTCAAACAGGTGGATGGTAAAGGCCAGTTGAATTACACCAGCGGCAACGAGCCAGCTATGGCTATGTGGGGAGCTGTTGAGGAAATGGCTTCTCAAGTCGAAGCAACGTGGAGGGAGGTTTGGAATAGTTGATTGATTATTTCAATTCTATCTTCACGGTTGTTGCTAAGGAGCTGCGAAAGCAAGTTCCCGGCATCTTCGTTACTGGTGAAATCAATGACAGCAACGTCAAGAAATTTCCGTGTGTGCAGATAGAGGAAAACAGCAATCTTCCTGTGCACATTGATTCTGCCGGTCACAGCAAGTACGCTGCCGTTTCCCTGCGTGTGCGTGTCTACTCTAACAAGAACACCGGGCGCATTGCAGAAGCGCGTTCCATTGTTGGAATTGTGGATTCTGTTCTTGAACCGCTGAAATTTTATCGCAAATCGTTTGCCCCGTTGAATGGGCTGTACAACAATTCCGTCTATCGGATTGATTGCAGCTATGGGGCAACAATCGGAGAGGACGGAATGATTTACCGAAAATAAGGAGGTAAACATTCTATGAGTACTGCTATCTCCGGTCTGAATACCACCCTATATTGTGGCGACAGCGCAACCGCTCTGACGAAGCTGTGCGACATCAAGGATGTACCCGACCTGATCTCTGAGCCGAACCTTCTGGATGCCACCACCCTGTCTGACCCTATGCAGGTCAACATCTTCGGCATTATCCAGAGTGACACCAAGTCCTTTACTGCCAACTACAACAAGACTGACTACAAGAAGGTCAAGGAAGCTGGCTACGATGAGACTTCCGAGAGCAACACCGTGAAGTACTACGCCCTGAAGATGCAGGACGGCTCCGGCTTTACTTGGCAGGGTATGCATCAGGTTGGCTTGTCCGGCTTTGGCGTGGACGAGGTTGTTGAAATGACCATCAACTGCATCTTCACCAAGAAGCCTGAGTTCAGCGAGACCCTGACTGTCACTGGCGGCTAAACCGCAAAAATCGAATCAATCAAACCGGGCAGAACTGAACAACGGATTTGGTTCTGCCCCTATTTATAAAGGAGAGCATTTATTATGGCTGCTAAGGTTATCAACTTTCATTCCCCCGATGGTAAGAACACTTATGAGCTGACCTTCACCCGTGACAGCGTGGAAGCTACCGAACGTGCAGGTTTTCAGATTGGCCAGTACACCCAGATGACCAATCTGCTGTCCAACTCTCGCGCTTTGTTCTACGGCGCTTTCATCGCACGGAACAAGGGCATCAAGCGCAAGGTTGTGGACGAGATGTTCCAGCACATCGAGGAGAAGGAAGACCTGATGGGCATTCTGCTTGAGATGTTCATGGACGCTTCCAAGTCCCTTCTGGCAACTGACACTGAGGACAAGACCGCAAAAAACGCAACGTGGGAGATTGTGTAACTGCACAATCTCAGGAAGCAGACGGAGAGGAAGAACCATTCTCCTTCTCCAAGTTGTTCCACGATGTAGAAGCCTATTACATCTCCATTGGCATGACCTACGACCAGTTCTGGTACGGCGATGTCTGGCTGGCAAAGGTTTACCGTGACGCAGAGGAGCTACGGAAACGCAGAGCCAACACAGAAGCATGGAGAAATGGCTTTTACATGGCATCTGCGCTTTCCTCTACGGTTGGCAATATGTTCCGAAAGAAAGGGTCTAAGCCCATCAAGTACATGGATAGGCCGATTCCCCTTACCCAAAAGGAGAAAGACGAGTATGAATACCAACGCGCAGTTGAGGCGCAGGAGCGAATCAAGAGAATGATGTTCTCTGTGATGGAAAGTGATGGTGGTAGTGATGGCTGATGTTGATATTACGAGCTTATCCGTAGAGATTTCTGCGGAATCGCAGGGCGCAGAGCTTAATATCGACAAGCTCGCTACCGCCATTTCTAATTTGCGCACAAAGGGCAACGTCACAAAGGTTGTGAACAGCCTTGACAAGCTTGCAGGTTCCATTGCAACACTGAAACAGGCATCCGCTGGAATGTCCGGGCTGGACAAAATTACCAGCTTTCTAAATGGACTTTCCAACGTCAACCCGACCGCAAGCGCAAAAAGCATCAACACAGTCGTGAATGCAATCAAGAAGATTCCTACGGCTGTGTCTGGCTTGAACGGCGTGGACTTTTACTCCATGTCTGGAAGCATTACTCAGCTCACTAACGCTTTGGCCCCGCTGTCTATTCTGGACGCATCGAACCTTAAAGCTCTTGGCAGTGCTTTCAATGCAATCGGAAAGCTTCCTGACCTGACCGACAAGCTAAAAGCGACTGACCTTGATTCTTTTGCAAGTTCTTGCCAGAAGATTTCTACTGCCCTTACTCCTCTTGCATCTCAGCTCGACAAGGTAGGCAACGCTTTTGCAAAGCTCCCGCCGCAGTTAAGCAAGGTGGTCACACAGACAAACCGTGTGACTGCTGCCAACGAAAAGCAGCGCAAGAGCTATCTCAGTCTGTCCAATCAGATGAACGGCTTTATGCGGAACATGGCAAAGCTGGTTTCGTTGAAAGCTATCGCTGAGTATCTTGGCAACGCTGTTGCAAAGTTCAATGACTTCTACGAGGCAACAGACCTGTTTCATAATGCTATGGGCAATTTGAGCAGTGAAGCAGACACGCTCATTAGTAAGATGCAGGGATTGCTTGGCGTTGACCCGACCAAAGCAATGACTTACATGGCTACCATTCAGAGCTTGGGTACTTCGTTTGGTCTGGCTAGCGACAAAGCGTACGTTCTGTCCAAGAACCTGACCCAGCTTGCCTATGACGAAGGTTCCTATTGGAACAAGGACGTTGCAGAAACCTTTACCGCAATGTCCTCCGCTATTTCTGGCGAGATTGAGCCTATTCGCCGTTTGGGCATTGATCTAACTCAGGCACGGTTGCAGCAGGAGCTTCTTGCTTTGGGCTTTAACAAGCAGGTTTCTAGCTTGTCTCAGGCAGATAAGGCGGTTCTGCGTTACATTGCCATTATGAAGCAGATTGCCAACGTGCAGGGCAACCTTGCACAGACCATCCAGAGCCCTGCGAACCAGATTAAAATCCTGAAAGCTCAGCTGGATATGCTGGCAAAGTCTGTTGGCTCTCTGCTCTACCCTGCCCTGAAATCCATTCTCCCCCCGCTGATTGCCGCTGTTCAGCTCATCCGAGAGTTTGTTGAGTGGGTTGCAAAGCTGATGGGCGTGAAGGTCGTGTTCACCGATTTCACCAAGAGCGCTGATAGCGTTGGCGGCATCGGTGACGCAATGGATGACACAGCAGACTCCACCAAGAAAGCCGCCAAAGCCCTCAAGGATTATACGATGGGCTTTGATGAACTGAACATCATTGACCCCACACAGGGAAGCTCCGGCTCTGGCGGCGGCGCATCCGCTGGCAACATCTTGGGCGATGTAGACCTGTCCGGCTACGATATGTTCAAGGACTATGTCGGCAACGCTGTGGATGAAATCAAGGAAAAACTTCGCAAACTTGCTCCTATTGTTGCTGCTATCGGCGCCGGTTTTGCCGCATGGACTATCGGGAATGCGCTTCTTACTGCGTTAAAAGACACTCATGATTGGGCATACAAGCTCGGCAAAATCGTTGGTGGTTTTAATCCAGAGTTGCTTCTAGTAGCCGGAACGGTCGCCCTTATCGTTGGCCGATTTGTTCAGCTTTATCAAAACAGCGAAAATTTCCGGCAAGGTTTGACCCGTATTAAGGATTTAATTTACCTTGCGGGTCTTGGGTTTACGCAAGGCTGGAATATCTCTTTGACTGATGGGAAACTTGGCGAGTCTATCAAATGGCTAAAAGAAGCTCTTTCTAATCTCGGTCAAGCGATTTGGAATTTGATTCCTGAGGAATGGCAGGGAAAAATCTCTACTGCATTCGAGACAATTCAAAAAGTCGTCAAAGACCTTGACCTCGATTTGGGCGATTTGGTCATGACGCTTATCGGAATCGGTTTGACTATTAGCGGGCATCCCGTTGCTGGCCTTGCAGTTCTTGGTTTCGAAGCCGTCTCCGTCGCCGTGCGTGGTCTTGGCAGTGAAAGCGAAGCAGAAGCATTTCAGCTAAAATCTGATTGGCATGATGCTTTCGTGAATTTCGGCACGATTGCGGCCGAAACAGTGGCAGACATCATAACTGCTCTCGGAAATCTTATCAATGATTTTGCAATTCTTATCGGATGGATTCAAAATGGCGTTTCTGAAACGGAAATGCTCGACATCCAGATGAATGGAAATTTTCTTGAAGGTGCAATCGCGTCTCTTGCGCAAGTTATCCACGACATGGGCGTGTTCATTGGATGGATTATTAAAGGCGTAGACGAATCAGACCGTCTTGCCATCGCCGCCAATGGAAACTTTGCGGAAAAATTTGTTCTCTTGATTGCTGATGTAATCAATGGAATCAAAGACGCTGTAACGTGGTTCGGAAAACTGATTGATAAAGTTTCTAAATTTAATCCGTTAAGCGTCGGCAAAAACATTATTGATGGTATCACAAAGGGCATCACGGGGAACACCAATGTGTCAAATGACGCGACCAAACAGTTGACCGATGGAATCAAGAAAACCGCTCAAGATGAACTTGATATTCACTCTCCCTCTAAGTGGTTTGAAGGAATTGGCAGCTACGTCGTTCAAGGCCTTGCAAACGGCATCACCGGCGCTCTCGGTTATGTCAACGATGCTATGAATAAACTCGTAGACGCCACCAAGCTCAAGGGCGAAGAGGTGGCGAACTATGGCATTGACTGCGGCACAAGCTACGTCAACGGCATCATTTCCGGGCTAGACTCTAAGTGGACCGAACTCGATAACAACCTCAAAACCAACTTCTTCGGTACGGTGCAAACTTTCATTCAGGCTGCGCAGAGCGGAGATTGGAAAACGGTCGGCACTACCATTGCCTCTGGCATTTGGGGCGCTATGGGTGATGAGCAGCGTAAACGCGCCAAGTCCGTTGCAAGCGACCTTGTAAGCAGACTAAGCAAAGAATTGAAAAGCCAAGCTTCTTCTCTGCTGAACACCGCTGCTACCATTGGGAAAAATCTGGTGAACAATCTGACCCAAAACTTTGGAAAGGTTTCCGCTGAAACTCAGACGATGCTTTCCGGCATTACGCAGGCTTTCGGAAACGTGAAGTCTCCTCTCGCAACGGCAGCTAAAGCCATCAGTGCGGCGCTCTCTGGTGGTTTACTCAGCTCTTTCCCGACGATTTTTGCCGGGTTTGCAAGTCTGGTAAGCACCATCGGAACCGCAGTGGCAGGAATGCTTTCTGCTGTGGGTGCTGCCCTCAGCGCTACGATTTTTGGCATTCCAGCTAGCATCGTGGCCCTTGCCGCCGCCGCAACCCTTGGAGTTGCGATTGCTGGCATCGTGTCGAAACTTGGCGGCAGCCGGTCTACCGGCAGTTACAGCGATACATCTCAGTACGTCGGAAGCTCCAGCTATAATTCCTCGACGTCTAGCTCTTCTTACAGCGGAACTTATTCTGCGGCCGGAGGAAACTCCGAAGAGATGAGAGATGCTGTGTACAACGGCTGCTACAACGCATTCCTCGACATCTGGCAGCGGTATGGAGAGGAAATCTCTGATGGAAGAGATGTGAGAGTGTACCTTGACGGCAAGCAGCTCACCGCTTCTGTTGAAAAGACCCAGAAAGAACGTGGCGTGTCTATTATGGGTACTGAAGTTTACTCTTACTAAGAAAGGATGGTTCAGATGACCAATATTCCTGCACTGGTTACGGTGAATGGCGTAGAGCTGCCGGAACCCTCCTCTTATGAGGGAACGACTAGTACGATTGTGGACTCTGGACGAAATGTTCAGGGTAAAGTTGTTGGCGCTGTCGTGCGGCATGATGTAGCAAAAGTCTCCATGTCATGGAACTACCTCACTGCGCGGCAGTGGGCCGACATCTTGAGCCTTTTCACTACAAATTTTTACTGCACCGTTAAGTTTTACAATCAAGCCACAGCCGGTTATACAACCCGCCAGATGTATGTCTCCGACCGCACCGGCGGTATGTGGCGTAGAGGACCGAAAACCGGTGGCGTGATGGGATGGACAGGGTGCAAACTTTCTCTTGTGGAGGTATGATACATGGTTGAAGTCTCCGATAAGTGGAAAGAAAAATTTAACGAAACCCTTGTCCCGGAATCTTTTGTAGAGATTACTTGCGGAATCACCGAGCCGGGCATCAATAAAAAAGCTACCATCGTCACGTCATCGGCGGCCCCGTTCTCCACATTTCACAATATTGCACTTTCCGATAACGCTTCCATTTCGAGGTATTCCACAGGAGAGCCCAATCTCACTGTTCTTGATGGAAGCTGTAGCATCGTCCCTTCTTCTCCTCCGTATGGAACTACTGGTTTTTTGAGTGCCGAGATTTTTGACGATTCAAACCATCCTGTTATCCGGCTTGAACTTCCAAGTGAAAACAAGTCCTCCGTTCCTGGCGTTTCGATTTGCTGGTCTACAGTATTCGGGGAGTACGCTACGGATTTTTCGGTCAGTGCATATCTTGGAACTAGCAAGCTAAAAACTGTGACCGTGAACGGAAACAAATCCGTCCGTTCTGATGTTGAGGCTGAACTTTCCGGGTTTGATGCCGTAGAGATTGAAGTTCTAAAGTGGTGTCTCCCCGACCGAAGAGTAAGGATCGAGCAAGTGAAAATCGGAAGGTATCTGGTATTTGACAAGACCAAAATCTTGTCTTACAGCCATTCTTCTGCCAGAGACCCTATCTCCGGGCAGCTTTCTCAGGAGTCGATTTCCTTTAGCCTCGACAACAGCGACCGCACATGGGACTCCGTAAACCCTCAAGGAATTTACAAGTACATCTATGAGCGCCAGCCTGTCACTGTTCGTTATGGAATGGATGTTGACGGGAAGACCGAATGGGTGAGCGGAGGAATGTTCTTCCTGTCAGAGTGGAGCGTCCCTGCCAACAGCATTGAGGCATCCTTTCAGGCGCGAGACGCTTTCCTGTATCTATCCAGCACGAAGTACACCGGAAGAAAATACGGCACGCTCTATGAGATGTGCTACGATGCTTTGGAGCTGTTGGAAGCGGATGAAATTACCTTTGATATTTCGGATGAACTGAAAAATTACTCCACCGACATTACAAGCGATGAGTCTACTTATCACAATTCTGATATTTTGCAGCTTGCGGCCAATGCGGCTGGAATGGCTCTGTACCAGACCCGTGATGGCGTGATAAAAATCAACCGAGTCTACGGCTCCGATGCCTCCAACCCCGTGTTGGACATTCCAGTACTGAACAATTATTCTTGGCCGGAAATCACCTTTGCCCAGAATATGCTTAACGTAGTGACCACCGTAGGAAATGCCACCTACGCTTATCCTGAAAATCCTTCGGGCAAAGGCGTGAGCCAGACTCTGAGCAATGTTATGCTCACAAAGGACATCCTTGCAAAATCCAGGAACGCCCTTACGGAGTCTTATGGAGTCCTTTCTAACCGTCGCAAGGCTTCTCTTACCTATCGGGCAAGCCCTACTATTGATGCTCTTGATATTGTAAAGATTCACCATCAGTTCAATTACGACGCTGTCTTGCTGACAACCAATGTAAAGTACACCTTCAATGGGTGTTTCAAAGGCACTGTCGAAGGGTACATGATGGCAGATGCTCAGGCCATGTCTCTTGACCATACCAGTGAACAGCTTGGCTGGGGCGACTCCGTTATTTTGTCTGCCACCCTCTCCCCTGCTTCTATTGATTCTCCGAAAATCAACTGGTCGGCTTCTCCTGAGGGAATCGTCTCTATCCACGTTCTGACAAACGCAGAAGGAAAATCCACCTGTCAAGTCAAGTGGAACTCCCCGGGTAAGGCTGTTGTCACAGCCTCGGCAGGTGGCGTCTCCGCGGAATGCTCCTTTGCTACGGCAGCGTACAATCTGTTTGATGTTGCAGAGGGCGGCACCGTCCTTATGGATGAAGGCGGTAACGTGGCCGAGTTCATCGTTGCAAAGCATGACTACGAAAGCGAGCTGAATGGAGCCGGGCGAACTCTTCTGGTTCGAAAACACTATGCAGCCATCATGGCTTGGAGCTCTACATGGTCTACTTACGCCAGCAGCAGCGTAAACAGCTGGCTCAACGGAGAGTACTTCAACTCGTTCAGCTCCGCCCAGAAGCAAGCTATTGACAAGACGACTATCTATTATACTCCCGGTTTTTCTGACTCTTATTGCAATTCTGGCAGTAGCAAAGTGACTACGATGGCAAAAAGCATTTTTCTGCTTTCTCACCACGAGTTTGGATACGACACGGAAGGCTCTGATGCTCCGAATTGGACAACTAGCAGCCCGAGCTATAAGCACAACGAGGGCACTCCCCTGCAAAATGCATCTGGAATCCTGAAAACGATGCTTGCCTCTGACATGGAGGGCTCCAGCAGAGGACGATCTATTTGGACGAGAACTCCTTACCTGTACTCGCTTCAGATGCTTCGTGATATTGCTGGCACAAGTTCAAGCGCCAACAAGTACTGGCGGCCTCTGTTGGTCAGCAAACTTGTAAATGCATACGCCGTGTATGATTCTACGTTACAAGTGAATACCAATGCAGAGACAATTTCCTACGCCACCAATGATGAAACCCCTCGTAAGTACGATAATGTTGTTCACCCTGCATTTACCGTCCCAAAGTCTCTTGCTATTGACGCTGACGGCAAACTGATTTTTTAAGAGGTGAAGTATGGCAACGTGGATTACAGACCGCACACAGGCAGATATTGACCGTGTAAAAGAGCTAACAGCCAAAGCCAGAACCGGCACATGGACAGAAGAGGAGCAGCGAGAATGGGCTTCCGGAATGAAGGGCGCTCTGAGCTATACGGATTACAACCGCATTGAAAACGGAATCAAAGAACTCGCCGAAATCGTTGGCGCACCTTATTCTGCAAGGATTGTACAGCAAAACATTCAAGTTGTTACTGCAAAAAATGAAAGCGGCGACATTCCTGCATGGGACACTTATCCCGCCAAGTTCGAGTTTTTCATGCCGCTGACTGTGAAAAAAGACGGGCTTGCACTCAATACACTCAAATTTCGCGTCAAGGGCTATGTGCCGGGTACGATGCGCACCGTCCTGCGCAAGTACGGCTCCACGACCGCCCTAGTGGACAAGTTCATCGACATTGTCCGCGGCTACAACGACGTGGTGCTGGACATGGGCAGCATCGCGCTGGAAAAGGGCGTCGAATACCAGCTCTATTTCGCCGCCTCCAACAACTTCTACCCGCCCTCTGTCCAGCCCTCTTGGGTCGTCGCAAACGACTACGTCAACATTACAAATGGAAGCGCCTATTACGGCGATGACAGAAAGCTTATTTTTTCAGGAACGGTAGGTTTAACTGTGCCTGTGGAAGCTGGTTGGACAATCAATGATTACCTGACCATTGCGGATGCCACTCGGTGGATTGATAACGTGAAAGCCATTCGTTCCAAATGCAGTGGCAATAGTTCTACCCCGGAAACTCCCGAGGCGCTTAGTTATCATTTTGCGGTTATCAATCAAGTAGAAAAAGTTTTGTCTGACATTGAAGCGATGGCAAAAGACCATTTACTTTATTGTTCAGATACAATATGCGGAGGTGAACCCTATTATGCATTTTGTTGACCGAAAGGCAAAATATCCCGGGCGTTGGACTATGATGAAATCTGATGGCGCATCAGAAATCATCACTTTGATTCGTAATGATGAACCTGTTGTCGAGGGTACTCCAATGAACGCCGACACCCTCAACACTCTGAGCGATGTTGCAGGGGCTGACATTGCAAGGGAAAAGGCGGAAGCCGCCGCAACCGTTGCGTCAACCGCAAAAGACGCTGCTGAATTAGCCGCAAACTCTTCGGAAAAAAGTAAAGACGCTGCGGCGAAGAGTGAAGCTGCGGCGAAGCAGTATTCGGACAATGCAGCGGCTATCGTAAGCACCGACCCCACCTTGACCGTCAAGGGCGCTCCCGCAGACGCCAAAGCCGTGGGCGACCGTATCAACGCCATCAAAATCGAGACCGACAAGACCCTCACCCTCTCCGGTGCTGCGGCGGACGCGGCGGCGGTGGGCGGCATCGTGCTGCCCCGGGTGGTGGTGCATACCGAGGCGGGCAGTTCCGTCGTCCTTTCGGACGGCGAGAAAGACGTGAGCGGAGTGGCTGCGGACGGCAGCTTTTCTACGGCCCTGCCCCACGACGGAGAGTGGACCGTTACCGCCACGCTCGGCACCGGCGCGGCCACGGAGACGGTGCAGGCTGAGTATTGCCGCACCAAGACTCTGACCCTGACCTACTACACCCTGACCGTGACAGCCAAGGCTGGCAGCACCGTCACCGCCCAGTGCGGAGACAAGACCGTGACCGGCACCGTGCCGGAGAGCGGAAGCATCAAGCTGTATCTGCCCATCGCTGGCACATGGACCGTGACGGCCACGCTGGGCGACGAGACCACCGAGGGCAGCGTGGAGGTGAGCGAGTACAGGGATTATCCCCTTGAGCTTACCTACGTCCACATCTACGGCGCGAGCTGGGACGGCACCAGCACCACCAAGTGGAGCCGCACCGACGAGGCAGCGGAGTTTACCGACCCCGTGCCGTATGTAGCGGGGGCAAGCAGCTATGGCAGTCCTTTCGACGGCTTGCAGCCCTGGGCGGGCATGGTAAAGAGCGAACGCACCGGCGGCACGATGGTCAGCATCCCGAAATTTTGGTACAAGCTGACCCAAAACGGCAGGGGAATGACCATCCAGATCGCCGACCGCGCGGTGGAGGGTTACAGCGTCAGCCCCGCCCACATGGACAGAGGTGACGGCCACGGCGAGCGGGATGTGGTGTATATCGGCAGATACCACTGCAACGGCACCTATAAGAGCGGCACCGGCAGCCCCAGGGCGAACATGACCCGCTCTTCGGCCCGCTCCGGCATCCACAATCTCGGCTCGACCATCTGGCAGAGCGATTTTGCCATGCGGTTTACTGTCTGGCTGCTCTATATCGTCGAATTTTGCGACTGGAACAGTCAGGCGAAAATCGGCTATGGATGCAGTCCGAACAGCAACACCTTCGCAATGGGCTACACCGACTCGATGCCCTACCACACCGGCACCGATCAGAGCAGCCGGGCCACCTACGGCGGCACGCAGTACCGCAACATCGAGGGCCTGTGGGATAACGTGTTGGACTGGTGCGATGGCTGCTACAACAACGGCAACGGCCTGAACATCATCTTGAATCCCTCCGAGTTCAGCGACAGCGGCAATGGCACGGCGGTCGGCGTTCCGTCCAATGGCTGGCCGTCCGCATTCAATGTCAAGACAAACGGCGGCTTCCCGACGTTTATCCCCACATCCGCGTCCGGTAATGACGCAACGTACTCGTGCGATAGCTGGAACTTCAGCTCGTCGTACCCGTGCCTCTACGTCGGTGGTCACTATAGCCACGTCTCCTACTGTGGTTTGTTCTACGTCAGCTACGGCGCCGCGTCGAGCTATGACGGGTTCATCGGCTGCCGCCTCCAGGAACTCCCCAACGGGGGAGTCTGAGGGGGCCGCAGCCCCCGCAGATAACCGCGCCGTAAGGCGCTGAACTTTATATGGGACTGTCTGTGCATTGCCGGTGTTTTTTTGTTCTCAGGCCTCGTGCGATAACTGGAACTTCAGCTCGTCGAACCCGTGCCTCTACGTCGGTGGTAACTATAGCCACAACTCCAACTATGGTTTGTTCTACGTCAACTACAACGCCGCGTCGAACTATAACGGGAACATCGGCTGCCGCTTCCTTTTTGATATTTCCAACCTCATATATTTTGGCACAGACAGCCGCACACCCCACGGTGAAGATAGGCATTTTGGGAGCGGGCTAGTACACCCCGCAAGGGGCGCTGGAACGTCCGTACAGCTAAAAGGAGGGTATCCCATGAAGAGAGCTGGAAAGCTCTTTGATACGTTAATCTCAGATGATAATCTGTTACGCGCCATCGACGAAGTGAACCGCACTCACCACTGGAAGAGAGGCCACAAGCCCAACACCTGTACGGCGTGGGTAGAAGAGACCAAGGCTCAGCGGGTGGAAGACCTGCGGCGAATACTCGTTGGCGGCTTTGAGCCGAAAAAGCCCCATGTCAGCCAGCGGTGGGACGCCAATGCCCGGAAATGGCGAACCATCAGCGAACCGGCCCAGTGGCCCGACCAGTATGTCCACCACGCCCTCATCCAGGTCTTGCAACCCAGGATGATGCAGGGAATGGATTTTTACTGCTGCGGCTCCATCCGGGAGCGCGGTCCGCACCGGGAAAAGAACGCCATCCAGCGATGGATGAAGTACGACCGCAAGGGGACAAAGTACGAGTTTTGCGGTGACATCCGCCACTTTTACGATAGTCTGACCCCGGAAGTCGTCATGGCCCGGATGCGGCAGCTCTACAAGGACTGCCGCGTCCTCGACCTCATCCGGCGCGTCATCCGGGACGGCGTAAAGCTGGGGACGTACACTTCCCAGTGGTTTGCCAACGCCGTCTTACAGCCCCTCGACCAGCTCATCCGGGAGAGCGGCTTGTGCAAGCATTACGCCCGGTATATGGACAACCTGACAGCTTTCGGGCCGAACAGGCGCAAGCTGAAAAAGCTGCGCCTGCTGGTCGAAGACTGGCTTGACGCCCATGACCTGCGGCTCAAGGGAGACTGGCAGGTGTTCCCGGTGGCGAAGAAGCAGCCGAAGACGCCCCTTGCCCCGCCCCGGCGCGGCTTTGCGCGGGCGAAAGGGCGGCTGCCGGACGCTGTAGGCTACCGGTACGGGAGAGGGTACGCCATCCCCCGCAAGCGGAATCTGCTGCACATCAAGCGGGCGCTGGCACGGTATCGCAAGCGCAGGCGGCAGGGGAAGCCCATCACGCCCAGAGCGGCAGCAAGTCTGCTCTCGCGCCTCGGACAGCTCCGGCACTGCAACAATTATCATCTCTATCAATGGCTGTTTCGGGGAGAGCGGGTCGTCCGCGACCTGAAGCACGTCGTCCGAGAGCATCGGAGAAAGGAGAACCTGACGTGGACTATGTTTTTGGCACAGAGGGCGGCGCTGAAGTCCTCAAGACCATCGGCGACGCTCACACCGGTCTGACCGGCTACCACCAGCTTGAGCGGGAGTATCCCGACCAGACCATCACCGACAGTTTCCGGGTCATCCGCAAGCTGCGCAGCGCGGAGGACGCGGAGGGGCGCTGCTATGACTGGTACGAGATCGACCGCCACTACCGGATGACCGACAAGACCGGACCCGTGGCGGAGCAGCTGGCAAAGACTGCCGCAGAGATGGAGGACGCCCTGTGTGAGCAGGACATGGAATCACAGGAGCGGCTGGCGACTATCGAGGACTCGCTGTGCGAGCTGGACGCCGCTATCAACAACAAGTAAGGAGGTAGCATATGGATAAAATCTGGGCAAACAGATTGATCGCCGGCACCAAGGAATGGGCAGAGATGCCCACGAGCCGCCGCACCGGGGTCAAGCGGGAGCTGGCCAAGCGGGTAGCCGAGGGCGAGATCGATGCAGAGCGTTATAAGGAAATCACGGGGGAGGACTATTACAATGGATAAACTGCTGGAGCTGCTGGAAAAGCTGGTGCGGGCCATCTTTGGCCCCGGGGACAAGCAGGATGCCGAAGAGGCAAATCCCGCACCGGAGCCTCCAGAACCCCCCGGGGCAGAGGCTGTAACCGGCTGGGAGGGAGACCTTCCTTACCGGTTCATCGACGTGAGCCGGTGGCAGGGAATCATCAAAATGGAGGGTTGGGCGCAGGTAAAAGCGGCAGGCTATAAAGGCGCGATGCTGCGGGCCGTAGGGAACCGCAACGGTGTCCCCTACATCGACCCCACCTTCGAGGACAACTATACCAATGCAAAAGCGGCAGGGCTGGATATTGGCGTCTACTACTACACAAAGGCCATCACTGAGAAGCTGGCTGACGAAGAGCTGGCTGCACTGCGGCAGGCGCTGCGGGGCAAGGAGCTGACCCTGCCGGTGGCGTTAGACATGGAAGATGAAACGCTTGCCGTGCTGAAGCCGAACGACCTGACCAACCTCGCGGCCTACCACCTCGAGCAGATCGAGAAGATGGGGTTCTTCGCCCAGCTCTATACCTACACGAGCTATGCCAACGTCCATCTGGACATGGCAAGGCTGGCCGGGCGGTGGGACATCTGGCTGGCGGACTACACGGGCAAGACCCCGAAGGTGCAGTTCAAGTACAGCGCTCACCAGCACAGCAGTGAGGGCCGCGTGCCGGGCATCTCCGGCAACGTAGACCTCAACGTCACCACCATCAACTACCCCCGCATCATCAGAAAGAAGGGCCTGACCCGTCTCCGGGAGGGCAAATGACCGAAAAAGAAGCTTTGCTGTGGGTGCTGGGCATCCTGGGCAGCCTGTGTGCTGCGGCCATCACCATCGACAAGGTGCTGGAAATCATCCACAAGTACATCAAAAAGGCGCAGGAGCCGGACAACGTGCAGAACAAGCGGCTGGATGAGATGGACAAGCGCATCGGCACCTTGGAACAGGTCCAGTTCCAACACACACAAGCCCTTGCCCGCGACCTGCGCCGCTTTGACGAAATCGACGAGGTGAGCCGTCTGACCCTCGACGGGGTGCGCAATCTGCTGGACGCGCAGCTGTCCGGCAACAATCGCGAGGGGATGCAGAAGAGCCGCGCCGACATCGACAACTATCTGTTAAAAGGAGTGACCAATCATGGTAGCACTGGCAACTAAGCTTTTTGACCTTATCCCCGCCCCGGTGGCGGCTGTGCTGATGCTGGGGGGCGTGATCTTTTACGCTCTGGGCTGCATCCGGCTAGGCTACGGCGCAGCCGTGAAGCCTCTGGTGCTTGACCTCATCGAGCGGGCCGAGCACGAGATACAGGGGACAAAGCGCGGCGCAGAGCGCAAAGCGTGGGTCGTCAAGATGCTCCGGGCCGCTCTGAGCGCCAGCAAATACGGCAGGCTCATCAGCTGGGCCATCACCGATGAGACTATCGGCGCGGTGATTCAGTTTTTCTTTGACCGCATGAAGGCGGCCTTGCAAAATCAGTGAGGTTTTGACTATGAGTAGCACTACGTACGCACGGCATTGGTTAAAACAAGCCATTTTTACGAATGAGTTCAACTTTTCCAGCCTCAAAAGTCAAACTCATCACCATTTTGGTAACGTCAACAAACTGGTGACATTTTGTCACCGGTTTTCCGCGCTTGGCACTATGGTGCGCAACGCCGGACAGCTGCCGCAGCCTTTTTGGCTCGGTGCTGCCTGTGGCGGCGGCTCGTGTGGTGCTGCCCGCTGCGCTGCAAGGACTTGACCGACAGCAAATGACCGCCGCCATCAAGAGCGCACCGCTTGGGAGGGTAGACCGTAAGATAGCCTTACTGCGGTACGTTGAGCGGCTCCCGCTGCCGGACATTGCAGCACAGACACATTACAGCCGGACGGCGATAGGCTACCGGCTGAAAGGTATTGATAAAATACTTGGATAGGCAAATCCCCCGGTGTTCCGTTTGGAGCATCGGGGGATTTTTTTATTTTTGGGGACATGGAAGCCCGGCAGTCTTTTTTGCTGAGATAGATTTGGAAGGGCTTGCCGCAAATGGTGCATCTTTTCTTTATCGCGCGGCTCATCCCTGTAAATCAGCGATGGTAACGCCGCAAGCGGCTGCGATCTTTTCGAGGGTAGACATCCTCGAGACTGCCTTGCCAGACTCTGCATGTTGAATGGTTGCAGTGGACAGCCCGGTTTTTTCTGCCAAGGCCCTGATGGTTAATCCTGCGCTTTCTCTGGCTGCCTTGATTTTGACGGCAGACACGCCAAGCGTCTTGTAATCGGGCGAGTTATACCCAATTAAAAACAGCCCTTGCTGTCCCATCGGCAATGCTTTGAGGGAATAGCTCTTCTCTACGTCCTCAAGGTCTACATCCTTCAGGACGTAGGAGCAGGCATTGTCCAGCTCCGGGGTCATTTTATGGAGCTTGTGCGCCAGCGTGATCTTCATCGTCACGCCACGCACAGGGAACCTCGCTGCGTTGTCAAAGTCTGCCTGATTTACATGGTCAGGGGTGCAGGCTTCGTCCAGTAAGTGGTACAGCTTGCCGAGATTACGGATGGTAGTGTTTTCCATATTCGTTTCCTCCGTACGTTTTTGTTGTACTGATTATACCACAAAACTAATACAAGTGATACAGGCATAGTCACCAAACCATGCCTTACTTTTTTGTCCATTTTGTATTAGTTGTATTAGTTCTAATCAAGCTTTAATCAAGTTTTAATCAAGCTTTTTGTCCTTCGTTGTGTCTTCGTTGTCTCTCGTTTTCTCCCGGTGCGGTACACTGAGCGCAATAGGAGGGATGTATTATGAGCTATTATCAGACACCCGGAACACCATACGTTCCACAGCAGCCTGTCAATCCTTACGGCGGCATGGGAACGGTAGGGCTTGCCACTCCCCTGCCGAACACGCAGATGCCACAGGCACAGCAGCAGCGTCCGCAGCCGATGAATGGGCAGCAGCCTGTTCAGCAGTCGGTACAGGACGGCGGTTGGCTGCTGGGCAGACCTGTTTCCAGCAGAGAGGAATTTTTGGCAATACCGTCTGACCTGTACGGCAGACCGACCTACTGCCCAGACTTGCGCAGCGGCGTGATCTACTGCAAGCGGCTGAACCCGGACACCTGTGAATCCTATGTGCAGGAGTTTTACAGCCCGGAAGCGTGGCGGCAGATACAGGCGCAACAGGCACAGCAGACCGCTGCACCGACACAGCAGTATGTGCCTATTGAAGAGTATAACGCCCTCGTCCACAGGCTGGATGAACTGGAAAAGTGGCAGAAGAGCTTTTCAAAGCCCGCTGCCGCTGCGAAGAAAGGAGAATAACAATGTCCTCTCCGTTTGATGTGATTACGCACAGCCCCATCATGCAGCTTGCAAATCTGGCTCGTGCCGGGCAGAACCCGATGGGGCTTATCCAGCAGTTGAGCGGGCAGAACGCACCCATCATGCAAGGCTTGAACCTGATTCAGGGCAAAAACGAAACGCAGCTCCGAACGATGGCACAGAACCTCGCCAAAGAGCGCGGCATCGACCTGAACCAGCTGGCAAGCGTCCTGAACCTGACGCTGCCCCGGTAAAGCATCCCTCTAAGCGAAACGCTTCTCAGTTTTGCGGACTTGATAAAAACCGCTTTTGTTTGGCTTCGCCCACCGCACACGGCGGTGGGATGGCATAACGCAAAACTGAAAGGAGTTTTGTTATGGACGATTTTGCAACTGGTTATCTGGCTGGGCAGGACGGCGGCAATAACAACGGCGGATTTTTCGGCAACGAAGGTCTGTGGGCGGTTATCATCCTCGCCATCATCTTCGGCTGGGGTACAAACGGCTACGGTCGAAACGGTGGTGACAACGGCATGAACAGCTACATCCCCTATCTGGTCGGCACTGGCGCAACTGGTCAGGGCGGCGCAGATACTCGTGCGGCGCTGTCGGAGGGCTTCTATCAGCAGGACACTTCCCGTTCTCTGGCTGGCATCCAAAGCGGCATCTGCTCTCTGGGCTATGACCAGCTGGTGCAGATGAACGGCGTGAACGCCAACATCGCAAACGGCTTTGCGGGCGTGAACAGCGCCATCTGTCAGCTCGGCTACCAGAACGCACAGCTCGTGAACGGTCTGGAACGCAGCATGTCCAACGGCGACAACGCCATCAGCCTCGCCATCATGCAGGAGGGCAACGCACGGCAGGCGGGTCAGACCGCACTTTCCACGCAGCTTGCATCTTGCTGCTGCGAGAACAAGCAGCTCATCGGCGACCTGAAGTACACCATTGCGCAGCAGGACTGCGCTACCCGTCAGGCTATCGCAGACAATGCCCGCGCCATCGTGGACAACTGCAACGCCAATTTCCGCAGCATGATGGACTACTTCACGCAGGATAAGATTGCCACTCTGACCGCTGAGAATCAGAACTTGAAGTTCGCCGCTTCTCAGGATCGTCAGAATGCGCTTCTGACCACTGTGATGTCCCAGCAGACCGATACCATCCTGAACCGGGTAAATCCTCGCCCGATTCCCGCTTATCAGGTGGCAAACCCCAACGTGGGCGTGAACTGCTGCGGCTGCTGCTAACCTACACACTCCCCGATAACACCGGGTGAACCATCGGGGCAGGGGTAAGACACCTCTGCCCCTGATTTTTTAGGAGGAAACTACTATGGCTTGCAAAACAAGCTGCAAACTCTGCCCGCACTTGGTCATCAGTCAGGCAGTCACGTTTGCCGACGATACCCTGACCATCAACATCCCTGCCGGGTCTTACGCAGCGGGCGAAAAATATTGCATTGTTGTTGCCCAGAGCTTGCCGGACACGACCACCATCAACGCCCCTGTGGTCATTACCATAGGTGCAGGCACGACCGCATACCCTCTGACCGACTGCAACTGCGCTCAGGCAACCGCCGAGAGCATCCACACCCGCACCCGTTACGCTACCCGTGTAGCAACGTCTGCGACCGGCACCGGCACGTTCAAGTATCTTGGCTGCTTCTGCCGTTCCCACGCCGGTGCGCCTGCGTCCATTTCTTGAGGAGGTATAGATTATGGGCAAGACTAATTTTCGCCGCATGATGATGCTCCGTGACCACGACAAAGACCGTGAGCCGGAACGTGACCGCCTTGAGGAAGAGCGTGACCGCAGGGAGCGTGAGCTGGAACGCCGTCTGCGTAAGCTGGAAGACGGCAGCGACCGTTATCCTTACTATCCGCAGGAAGAGAACCGCTACATTGACCCCCACCCTATCCCCCGCTACCCTGACGTAGAGTATGGGCGCAAGATGCCGCAGATTGGCTTCTCGCAGAGCGGAGACTGGGACAAGCGGTCTGGACAGTATGAGCATGGCGGTGCAGACAGTCGTTCCATCAAGATGCCACGCAAGCACCTCACCCACGATGAAGCGGAGGAATGGTGCGACAGCATGGTGAACGCTGACGGCACAAAGGGCTGTCACTGGACGCTGGAACAGACACAGGATGTTGCCAAACAGCGCAATATCACCTGTGACCCGAACGATTTCTGGGCAGTTATGAACATGATGTACTCGGATTATTGTCAGGTCGCAAAGCGTCAATCCGTTGACACTCCGGGCTTCTACGCTGACATGGCAAAGGCGTTCCTTGAGGACAGCGATGCTGTGGACGGCAAGGCGTATCTCTACTGGAATTGCATTGCTGATAAGTAAAAAAGAACCCCTGTGTAGTTTTTAACGGCTACACAGGGGTTTATTGCTATTCCCAAACCATAAAACACTTGTTGTCAACGCAGTCCTTTAAGATTTCCTTAAAATCCTTGAACCTTGCAGGGTTCTCTCTTCCCGCATACCCATAGATTACCCTATTGTCATAGTCTCCTACAACCCTCAAAATTTCCTTGCAAGCTCCATAACGTATTTTTCCTCCGCAATCTGACTGATAAAGGAAGTCTGCGATTTTAATTGAAAGTTCCTTTCTTTCAATTAGTCGCTCCGTCTCGTCATTGTACGATTTAAGAGCGTGTTCTTTTGCTGGAGAAGTCATACTAAAAATACCATCATACATCTGATAATGTTTTCCAACTTTTGGGGAAACAAGTTCAGCAATCTTTGCTCTTAGCTTATGAAACCCGAAGTAGCCGACATCCATTTCACGCCCAGTCTTTTTGCATTTGATGGTTACGCCCATTCGTCAATCCTCCAACGAACCTGTGTAGTACAATTCCATATCTGCCTTGTACATATCAAGTTGTCTTTTGCTATCTACAAGCGTGTTAAAGCTAAATCCCGCCGCAAAAGACACAGCAATGGACAAAATCAAGCGTGCTGCAGCCAATTTACCAGCAAAGATAAACGGATTCTGAACTGCTACGGCAAAAGCATCGAACAAAAGAACGCAAACTCCATGTTTGACCATTTTCTGTAAACGGCTAATGCTTTCTTCGTAAAATTCCTTCGACCTCATCATACGTCAATCCTCCAAGAAATCCTCTTGATTCAGAACTTGATTTACAATTCGTTCTGTACATTCTTTGATAACAGTAGATGCGGGGACGTGGCCTTCATAAGCTATGTTTTCATATTGTGCTCCTGCATATTCAAAGAACCTTTTGGAAAGTATTTCTGCATCCGCACGGCACAACGGCTTTAATTCGTATTGCAACGGAAATCTTCTTGTAAGCGCAGGGTCAATCCTATCAAATCGGTTTGTCGTTCCGATAATGATGACATTATTCGGCAATCTATCCATTTCTTGCATAATCGCAATAACCACACGGTTCATTTCCCCAACGTCATCGTTTTGCCCACGAGCCATTCCGACCGCATCTATTTCATCAAAACAAAGAACGCAAGGAGCGGTTCTCACATAATCAAAAATTCTCGCAAGGTTAGATTGAGTTTGCCCTAAGTGCGAATCAACTAGACTTGAAAATTGAATCCTCAAAAACGGAAGTTTTGCTTTATGAGCGATATACCTAGCCAGCATGGTTTTTCCGCATCCGCTTTGTCCATAAAGCATCAATGCTGGCAAATAAGGAATGCCCATTTCGTTCAATTTTTCAGATGCTCGATAAATAGCAATGATTTTCTGCGTTATACTTTTTTCTTCGTTCCTAAGAAGGAATCTTGCTTCTGGAAATTCTTCTGTATCCTCTGCGATCAAAAGATGCTGTAAGTTATATGGCAATTCAATAAATTCTCTTTTGCTTTCCAACTTGCGAAGCATATTTTCTTTGAACTGCTCATCTTTTTTGGATGATATGGAATTCAAAATGATTTTAACAGCTTTTTGCGCGTTTCGCATATCACCATCGCAAACAAATCGAATAAGGCGTCGTTCACTATCATTCATCTAAGAAATCCTCCAACTCAGTTTTTTTACCTAATACGAACTTTACGAGTTCTTCAATTTCTTCCAAATTGATGATTATTTCATACCATCCTGCTGAATGCCCTCTATCGTAAGCGTACCCCCAAATTTTTGCCGCTTTCTTTTCTGAAATCCCAAAACCGACTTCTTCTTGAATCGTCTTATAAATCTCTGCGTAGATTTCATCCCTGCGCTTCATTTTTTCTTGATTCAGTCGCTTAACTTCATTGTCGTAATCATCGTTGTTCTTTTGCGCTTGTTCTTTGTTCCACTTCACCGACTTATCTTCATCAAACACAAAATTTAATGGAACTCGCTTGAAACCATAAGGCTTGCATCCCATATTTGCCATTGCTTCATATTTCTGCCCAATATCAGTCCACACGTCATTCATCTAAAAAATCCTCCAATTCAATCTTTCCGTCTGCCGCAGCAGCAGCCAGAGCGTACACATACTGCCCGATGGTCATTCCGTGCCGTCTTGCTTCACGGTTGATGTACTTGCGTTCTTCCTCGCTCATAAGGATGGTAATGCGCTTAGAACGCTTGCCATCACCGCTTGCAACACCCTGATGCGATTCCGGCATCGGGAATTTTTTCTTTGTCAAACCAGCTTCAGCCAGTGCGCCGGGTACATCGCCCTGTTCAATCAAACGCTGCACTTCTTTTGCCTGTTTCAGATTCTTCGGCTTACCTCTGCCTAACACGGCATCACTTGGCTTGCTTTCGCTGTCTTTGGCTTGCTTCGGCTTAATACTGCTTAATTCTGCTTCATTTGGCTGTGCATGGCTGTCTGTGGCATCACTAGGCTTAATTGGCTCTTGTTCGGCATTATTCGGCTTTGTTTGGCTTACTTCTTCTTCCTTTGGCTCACTTCGGCTTAATGTCTGTTCCGAAAAAACAGGCTGGAAGTCAAACCCGCCCAACAAGCCGGATGTTTTTTTGCTGGACTTTTTCATTTTTTATCCTCCTTTGGCGGCTTAGGCTGTTCCATCCAATGCGTGAGTTCGGCATTCATACTGTTTGAATAGTATCCATTTATGTCAGCATGAAAAACCGTTTTTCGGCTATCACAAAGAACCCATTCATCGTAGGCATCATCATATTTTGCAATAGCATTCTCGGCGACAGTTCCAAACATATTTGAAAGGCTCACGATATAAGTTCCTTTGTGTTGAGGTCGATTTTCTGGGTCATTGGCATCAATCCACCGTGCCACAGGCCGCAACGTTTCCGGGTCGATGATAGGCGCATTTATAATTTTTTCTTTTACAAGAGCAATTCCATCTCTCCAAGCGCCAGCTTCTTCCTTACTGTAATTCTTGAGTGTATAAAAGTTTTGCTCCAGTACTTTGTCTGCGTCAATCAATCTCATTTTTCTTCCCCCTCCGCAATCATTTTTGCCAGTGCCAAGAAATCCTCTGCGCTGGTGCTCTTTGCCGTATCACCGCTAAACAGGCTGTGCCGCTCTGCCTGTGCCTTACGAACGCCCATAGACGGTCTAATCTTCACGTCCAGCAGCCTTGTTCCCATGCTTTGTGCAATCACAGGAAGCTGCTCTACAACCTCTTTGGACAGGTTCTCACGGCTCTTGTACTGGTTTAGAAGCAGACCTTCAATCTTTAAAGTCGGGTTGAAGTATCTGCGAACGTCACCGATGGTCTGTAAAAGCTGGCTCAATCCGGCAAGCGCATATCGGTCTGCTGTAATAGGCACGATGATGCTATTAGCGGCGATCAGCGCGTTCACAAGCGCAAGACCAAGCTGCGGGGGAGTGTCCAGCACGATGTAATCGTACTGCTTAGACACGCTTTCAAGGGCTTCTCTTAGCCGGAAGTTTTTGCCCATATCCCGGACAAGCTGCTCGTCAATGTCCTTCAATGCGTTATCAGACGGAAGAATGTCACCAGCTTCACAATGCTGGATTCCTTCTTCTACCGTGCCTTGCCGGGTCATCACATCGAACAAGGTGCATACGTCCTCTGTTTGTGCACCGTAGGTGTCCGTTGCGTTGCACTGGGCATCGCAGTCCACCAGCAAGACTTTCTTGCCAAGCAACTGCAACGCACCAGCCAGACAGGTGCTTGTGGTGGTCTTTCCTGTGCCGCCCTTCTGGTTGGCGACTGCTATGATTTTTGCCATTTTATCACTCTTTCTTTATTCGTATATCGGCATTTCTGCCCACGCTTCCACTCTTGCAATAAAGCAAGCACACGAAGAAATGTTCAACCTCTGAAACGATGTGTTTACAAACTCGCCTTTTTCAATAAACGCTGCGACTGTGTTTGTTGCCGTTATAGATTCATCTTTCAGATAGGCCGTTTTTACCGAACACAAGAACCGGCCTTTCGTTCTTTCAATGATTTCTGGTGTTGGCATCCCATCATCTTTAACGGAATACCACACAATTTCCTGCTTCTTCATACCGCTCCTCTCTGCTTTATCTGCCCACTGTGCTCATTCTGCATAATGTGCTATATCTGACTACTTTTGCAATGCGTCAATCTCATAGAAAGCCGGAAGATACTCTTCAATCGCACCGTCTTTCTTCAAGCTGCCAATCAGATACCGCTTCGGGTGGTCAGGCCAAGGGTCACGGTTAATTGAAAGAATATCTGCACACGCGGCCTTTACAATGTCGTAGACTGCATCTCTCCGCTTTGGTAGCTTGATAGATGGATGCTCTTCCATCATCTTTACCTCAACTACCTTTGCGACCTCGATACACTCTTGAACCGATAGCACATCGCACACAGACCAGTCGTACCCTTCGTATCCGCTTGTTCGGGGCTTTCTGGCGGCTTTTTTGATTTCCGGCTTGGAATTAGCCGTCTCACAATCAACCTCGCTAGAATCGGCATCTATGACGGGCTGCTTGGATTTGTACCCGAATCGGAACTCAACTGCTACTACCTTTCGCCCTGTGCAAATCTTTTCAAAGTCAACGATAATGTCTGAAACATTGCTGATCTCTTCCACTGCTGGTTCAAGAACTCTGCGGCGTAAAGCCCGGAAATCTTCATAACTTGCATCGTTTGCCCCCAAGTGGTCACGCAGCTGCTTCAAACCAATCTTGTTCGATGTCAAAGATCGATTCATCCAATCCCGAATCATGCTGTACATCAGAATAGATGCTTGCTGTTTCATCCCAATCGTATAGCGCAGACGGTATTTGACATAGCCGCTTCTTGCAATGTCGAAAAACACAGGTCGCAAGTCAGGATTACAGTTGATTGAAACGTCATAGGACAAGGATTCTCGATTGAACTTAACCTCTGCCTTTGTGAACAGCGGATACATCACATATTCTGTTCCATCTGCATTCAACGGCACTGAAACCACGTTCCCTAAGAAGTGCTTAACCTGTGATTTAAGGTTCTTCGAGTTGAGTTTTAAATCCAACAACTTGCAATATTCAGCCAGCGTAAACGAAACGTTAGAACTTTCCGGGTCTCTCGGATTGATACGGCTCAGATAGACCTCAAGTAGCCGAAGCTCGCCTGCTGTGTAGTCTGTAAACTTCGCCCAAACCAATGCCTTGCTCTTTTCGACAAGGTTGTTTCCTGTCAATTCTGGCATTGCATCACCTCATTTCTTCTACCCTATTATACCACTGTATCGTGTACACGTCAATGATTCTGTACACAATTATTTTTTCAACAATCGACTTCCACATTCTGTACACTATACTCCACTTTTTGTACACGATACTCTCCACTTCTTGTACACGTTCTTCCACATTCTGTACACAATGCTCCACTTTTTGTACACGTTCTTACTATATATATAAACAAGAGATAAACAAGAGATAAATAATAATCATCAAATAGTGACGACGATACATTTTCAACAATTTCTTCTCTTCAACGGGCAGATTGTGGAAAACGACAACTTCTTTTGCTGAATAAAAAACGTCCATCAAGCCCTACAATCTACCTGACGGTTCTATCGTGTACAGAAAATGGAGTGCAATCACACCAATAGGGGACGAATTGACAAGTCACGCTTTGGTAAACGAAAATTTCACGTAAGTTCGTTAATTACATCCGCAAAAATCCACCATTTACGATTTTATGGGGGACAAAATGACAACCTAAAACTATATTTATAACAGGCCTATTGTGTACAAAAAGTGGAGCACGTCCCCCTGTATACCGCAAAAACTGCGATAATTCGACAATCAGCCAGTTATATTATTTGGGTTCACGGTATAAGAATCGTTGGACTTCATAGCAGCTTCCGTTCCAGCATCCTGTGCCTGATAAAGAATCTCCATCTTTGGGGCGGTACCGTTCGGGTCTGGGTCTGTTCTGGTGGCCTGTGCCATCTCATAGCTACCAGACACCATCCGGCAGACAGCAACTCTGTCCTTCAACGGCGTGTGGAGGTTTGCCAGGATTTCCGTCAGTACACCGATGTGGTCTGAGCCGTGATCTCCGTACCTGATATACAGCAAGGCATCTATCTCATAGGAGGAGCACTCCATCATAGCATCTATGAGAATCCGCCGTTTCTCCAGATCGGAAAGGCCGTCTTCCAAGTGTTCCAGCAGCCCTGGGTGAATGCAAGCGTCCATGTATCGAGCCACCGATACGCCGCAGCAGGTGAACCAGCGCATAGCCATCGGCAGGGAGATGGCTGCCAGACCTTGCTCCCAATTGGCGACCGTGCCACGATTCACGCCCATTTTTGCCGCCAATTTCTGCTGGCTCAAGCCGGAACGCATTCGAGCTATCTCTAATGCCTTGGCTGTTCTTACTAAATATTCATCCATAAATTCTCGCCCTTTCAACAAAATCCGGCAAAACTGCCGGGTTCGACAAGCCAAAAAATGGAAAAAGCTGCTATGGAGAACCAACAGCAGCCTGTGTTATAACTGTACCATCGAAAAAAACAATCAAAACAGGAGGTAACAATATGATTATCATTGACGGAATGCCCGCATCTGAACCGAACGAAAACAAAACGCCGAAACCGTGGGAGGAAAGCTGATGAACCGAACCGTAGATGCTCTGATTATTCCATACGCCCGCAGACGGACGCTGGAGCTTGTCCTGAGCCTTTCTGGGTACGAGGCTGATAAAGATGCTTACATCGAAGCAAAAGGCATCCTGGAACGTGCCGTAGCCGCCTTAGACGATGGACGCGACCCGGCAGATAACATCGAACGCATTGACGGACAGCTTGTGGAACTGTGAAAGGAGAAGAAGATGGACTTTACGAATGGATTCTATAAAGCCGAGAACCCTGTCGTTTTTGAAGAAGTGAAAACCTTCCTCCAGTCAATGGAACGGCGTGGGGCAACCGTAAAAGACTTAGACGATGCCATTGTGCAGCTAAACAATGTTTCGCACAGCATCAGCACAAACGCTCTCGTCAAAGCAGATGTGCTGGACGATTTACCGGATAACCCCTTTCGTTCCATGCTCAACGGAATGTTACAAAGCAAAGGGTAACTTAAACTTAATGTGGCTCTTAATCATTGTCATTGCAATTTTTGGTTTCCCTGATACAAAGTAACGGATGGAAAAATCATTTAACCTCAGCAAAGTTGTTAAAATGATATTGACTGTACAACAGAAAGGTGTATAATCGTATCAAATGAACATCCGAACTTACCGATCGGGAGGATATGCCACAATGAGTGAACAGGAAAGAGCCAAGATTGACCGATTTATTGCATGGCTGCTGGAACACCCTGAAAAGATTCCGGCAGCTAAAGAAATAATAACTAACGCATGACAAAACCCCTTGCGCATAAGGCTACCGAAAGCCCGGCGCAAGGGGTTTTATTTGTACCGGGTCAATCCTTACAGACTTTCATCAGCTTTAAGAACCGGCTAGAATCGGAATTTACAGTTTCGCTTCCGTGATGCCCATCTTCATACGTCACATAAAACGTGACGCTGGTTTTAGATTTTGCGGATGCTGCACCGTAAACAGCACCGGGCAAACCGGCAATTGAACCGCCAACAGCGGAACGGAGTGCGGCGCTTCCGGCCTTCTTGCTTTCACCAGAGCATACAATCTTTGCGGACACAGGCGTTTCGTACATTTTTGTTTTGAGCTTTTCTCTTTCAAGAAACATATCGTACCCGCGTTTACCTTTTATCAACATCATAGCCCCAATGGCAGCAACGATTAAAAAGGCGGTTGAAGAATACACAAGGAAAATAAATGAAGCAACCAAGAAAAGCACACCGAAGGCAAATGAAAACCTATCACCCATGTGAGAACTTTTGTCGTTCAGCAGTTCTTCTTTGCTAAATTTCTTTTTGCCCACGCCGTCACCTCACATAGTCCTGATAAGCTTCATCAAAGCTTCACGCTTTTCTTTCGGCATCTCTACTAGCTTCTGCTCAATCCATTTAATATCCGCGTCAACTTCGCTTTGCGGCTGCTGGGGCGGGTTTTCTTTTTGGTTGCCAGAAACCAATGTATCCACGCTTGTTCCGAAATAAGAAGCTATCTTGTCAAGCGTCTCATATTTCAGGGTCTGCTTTCTACCGTTTTTCAAATCGGTCAAAGACCCACGGCTTGCGCCCGATTCCTTGCACATGGTGGTCACGTTTACTCCACGCTGCTTGCAGAGTTTTTCAATATTTTCGTACAAGTTTGCCATAATTCCAGTCCTCGCATTGTAAGGTTTGCTGAAATTACGCGAACGCTTAAAAAAGCCTTGCATTTTACGCGAAAGCGTATTATACTAAGACCGTACCGCGAAGGCGTAATGAATGATTTCTAGCAACTTCATTATATTACACTTATGCGTAAAAATCAATAGCCGGAGGTGAAATAATGGCTGAAAAAAAACCTCTGTGTGACTTTGGCAAACAAATCGAGATTGCTCTTATCCAAAAAGACAAGACCAATGACTGGTTGATTGAAAAAGTCAAGGAGGACACCGGACGATATTTTGACCGTTCTTACCTTTTCAAGGTTAAGACAGGGAAGCTGGAAACACCCGGCATCAAGAAAAGCATCTGCCGGATTTTGAATATTCAGGATTCGGGAGTGTAAGAAGGGAGAGAAAAAATGGCAAACATTCAAGTTTTTGAATATCAGAACAGCAAAGTTCGCACGGTTGATATGGACGGCAAAGCATGGTTCGTTCTGAAAGACGTGTGCGCTGTGCTTGGTATTAGCAATAACCGCATGGCTGCTGACCGATTAGATGATGACGAAAAGGGTGTCAGTCTGATTGACACCCTTGGCGGCAAACAGGAAATGGTAATCGTCAACGAAAGCGGCCTGTACCATGTCATTCTTCGCAGCGACAAACCGGAAGCGGCTCCGTTCCGCAGATGGGTCACAAACGATGTGCTTCCTGCAATCCGTAAGACCGGAAGCTACAACGCACCGCAGCTTACCCGGTCGCAGCTTCTTGCAACTGCACTGATCGCAGCGCATGAGGAGCTGGAGGAGAAAGACAAGCGGATTGCAGAGCTGACACCGGATGCGGAGTTCGCTCGAGCTGTGTGCATTGCGGACAACTGCCGGACAGCCACCAGCATTGCAAAGGACTACGGTCTGACTGCTGAAAAGCTGAACAAGCTGCTTTACAGCCAGCGAGTCCAGTACAAAGACAGCGACGGTCAGTGGGTGCTGTACAAACCCTATCAGGGCAAGGGCTACACCAAGAATCGAAAAGGCAAAGCCATTCAGCGCTCCAACGGCAAGACTTATATCCCGAACACGACGGTTTGGACGGTCGAGGGTGAAAAACTCATCCATGAGCAGCTCAAGAAGCTGGGCATCACGCCGAGAATCGAGACCAGGGCTGTTGCAGAACAGCAAGACTTCGGAGGATGGGAGGACTGAACATGGAGCAGATTATCACCTTGAAAGTAGACCTTGAATACCCGGAAGAAGCGCACCACGCCATTGACGAGGCGGTCAAGGTCTATGAAGCGGACAAGCTGAAGTGGACAGAAGGAGAACTCATCGAAGCAAAGCTTATGGCAATGCGTATTATGAACCGACTGTGTTTGGATGGGTATAGCATCGAATGGTGCAGAGTCACGGAAGCGTATGACTACAAGGCAGTTTCTGTTTGGCTTAGTAAACCGGATGATGAAAGTTTTAAGCGAAATGCAACGTGCTGCATCCCTTCTGCTTCTTTTGATACTTGGGTTGCCAAGTGCGTCTGCCTGTGTCGGGCTACCGGCAGAAACGTGCCCGCGTTCATCATTAAAAAGGCTGGTGAGTGCTGGTGACGAAATTTCGCAAGGCGCAAAGCCGCAAGCGCAGACTGAAGCTGGCAATGGCAGCTGGCGTGTCCAGAAACGATGCCAACAAGGTGCTTTGGATGGAGAAAACCATCAATCAGTGCTTTGAACGCCACAATCGCGAAGCCAGGCTAAAAGAGGAGATGCAGCGTGGAAGAAAAGTACTGTGAGCGCTGCGGTGTCTTTCTTGGCCTTGTAAATCCGTGCAAGAAATACTGTGAAGAATGTAAAATCATTGTTCGAAGAGAACGGCAGGCTCTTATAAAGAAAGGAATCAAGGCTAATCCGGAACCGGCTTTATGCGCTTGGTGCAAGAAACCAATGGTTCGGAAGGTCTGGTCTCAGAAGTATCACCCTGAATGCGCAGCAGATGCAAACAAGGCTTTGACCAAAAAGTACAAAGCCAAAAAGCAAAAAGAGCTGAATGAGCTAAAAGCATCTGGTGAGTTCAAAATTACTTGGGATGTGCAGGAGCCAGAACGTGCGAGACCTCAAAAGCACGAGCCTCCAAAGTATACCGTGCGACAGATGAACGATGCCGCAAAACGATATGGCATGAGCTACGGCCATTACAGTACTTTACTTGCACAGGGAAAGGTGAAGGCCCCTGATGAACGGTAAATACTACGGCAAGCGAGAAATTCGCTGGCACAGCCGGGAGAAAGACCGGCTAGAACGCATCGAGAAAGAAAGAGTGAGCAAAAATGAAAAAAATCAAGGTAAGAATCACATTCACCGAAGCAGTTCTCGGCACATGGCCTAGCAATCAGAACATTGCACGCGAGTTCATCGCCAGCAAGTCCCCGGATGCAAATACCATCGAGGACGAGGTTGCTGCTCTGGGCGCTGATGCTGTGGCAGATAAGGGCGTGACCGTGTTCCCTCGCAACGAAAACGGCGAACCCATCTTGTATGACTACCAGATCAAGGGCTTCTTCAAGGATTCTTGCGGTATGCTGGGTCGTATCGGCGGCAAGACCGAAACTGGCAAGAAGAAGGCCGTGAACGAAAGCGGCAAGCTGACGGCCTACAAGAAGGTCATTGATGGGTTGATTTTCGTTCAGCCCCGCATGATTCCCATTCATGTGAACGGCGAGATTACCGAGTGCCAGCGCCCGCTCCGCGCACAGACAGCGCAGGGCGAGCGCGTCAGTCTTGCCAACAGCGAGCAGATTCCCGCTGGTTCGACCTGCGAGTTTGAAATCGTTCTTCTGGACGATTCTCACGAGAAGGTCGTGCGTGAATGGCTGGACTACGGCGCTTTGCGTGGTATCGGCCAGTGGCGCAACAGTGGCAAAGGCCGTTATACCTACGAAGTTCTTGACTGAGTGCAATGGAATTGCATGGAACCGATATGAGCGGCGAAGCAAAGGCTATGGATGCAAGGCGTAGCTTTGATAAGCAAAGGCGGAGCGGAGTATAGAAACGCAAAGGCAACGGAAAAGAATAGAAACAATAGGCTAAGGCATTGAGTAGCTAGGAGCAGAACAGCAACGGCAAAAATGAAAGGAGACAAGATGAAAGCATTTATTGAAGTTGCCCTGATGTGGGGCATAGCACTGGCAGTGGTTTTGGCGGTATTTCTGCTGAACCTCTGGTTGGTGCATCACATCGGAATTCTGGTAGGTGCATCAGCTACCCGTGGAATCATTACGGCATCTGTGGCAATGGCTACGGCATGGATACTTAGTTTTGGAGGTAATAAGAATGAAAAGCCTGAAAGCTAATGTCCTTTGTACGCTTGGAATCGCGTTAGCGATCTTTTCAGTAGGATGTGGCGATGCAATCCAGAAAAGTCAGAGCACAGTAGCAATGTTTGGATACGTTTTCCTTTCGTGTAGCTTCCTCGCCGCAGCACTCATCTTGTGCGCCATTGGGGTCAGCTCTGAAAATGAACGTATCGAACGGGAAAATCGCAAAGTAAAACGCATTCCTCATCACACCAACGAGTGGAGGGATGCACGATGAAATGCCCGATGTGCGGTAGTGACAACATCACAACGGTTGATAGCCGATCAGACTATGACAGCATCGCTCGACGCAAGAAGTGCCTTGTATGTAACTACCGGTGGTCTACCATCGAAATCGACAAAGACCAGTGGCACAGTGCGTTGCAAATCAAAGAACAGCGCAAGAGAGGGAAGTCGAAAAATGATTAACCTTGACAGATTCGGTGGCGTGACAGAGCCGGATGATGGCGTGTATTTCCTAACCCGTGAGCAGGAAGCAGAAGCCAAAGAAGCTGACCGGCTGGCAGCGATTGAGGACTTACAGTCTGAGATTGAGGACAGGGAAGCAGAGCTGAAAGACCTCCGCGCACAGTTGGCAGAACTGATAGCTGGGTGATTTTGTACAGCCAAGTTAAGCCGAAGTAAGAACAATGATGCCTAATGAAGCCAAAGAAAGGAAACGTATGGACAACAGCAAAATCCATGAAGCTCTGATGGCTGTTCAGTCAGAGCTGAAAGCCCCGAAGGGGCAGATGAACAAATTTGGCGGCTACAAGTACCGCTCGTGCGAGGACATTCTCGAAGCGGTCAAGCCCATCTTGAAAGCGCATAGCCTTGTGCTGCGGCTTTCCGACAAACCTGTTATCGTTGACAGTTGGCACTACATCGAAGCCACTGCAACGGTTGAATCGCAGGATGGTGCCACCTACACGGTGACTGCATACGCTCGTGAGCCTGAGTTTAAGAAGGGCATGGACGATTCGCAGATTACCGGCACTGCAAGCAGCTACGCCAGAAAGTACGCTCTGAACGGTTTGTTTTGCATTGACGATACGAAGGACGCTGACACGGACGAGTACCAGAAGCAGACTACAAGCAGGTCAAACAAGCCTGAGCAGAAGCAAACGGAAGCGGAAACCATCCCCCCATGCGCTTGCTGCGGAAAGCAGTTGCAGCCTATTCAGTACAACAACCGCACAGTCACTCCGCTGGAAACTGCAAGAAGCACGAAAAAACGCTTTGGGCGCGTCCTGTGTTGGGACTGTGCACAGAAACAGCCGAAGGAGGGCTAAACAATGCTCAACTCTATCGCAATTCAGGGGCGTCTGGTTCACACGCCTGAAGCTAAGGTCACGAAGTCTGGCAAGGATGTTTGCACGTTCAGCATTGCTTGTGACCGTCAGAGTGGCGGTCAGAAGGAAACCGACTTCTTCAACTGCACCGCATTTGGTAATACGGCACTGTTCGTTTCCAAGTGGTTCCAGAAGGGTAGCCTAATTCTGGTGACTGGCAGCATCCAGACCCGGAAATATATCGACAAGCAGGGAAACAACCGCACCGCAACAGAAATTATGGCGAACAAGGTTGACTTCTGCGGTGGCAAGTCTGACAGCAAAACCGCCGATCGGGCGCAGGATGCACCACAGAACTATTCTCAGGGTAACGCAGACGACTTCTCTGTGATTGACGATTCATCGGATTTGCCCTTTTAGGACATAAACCCTGACCGCCTACCTTATATAAGAGCTGCGCTATCTGGCTGGACGGGCGTTTGGAAATATGAAAGTGTTGATTGCCTGCGAGGAATCGCAAGAAGTGTGCAAAGCGTTTCGCGCAAAAGGCCACGAAGCCTATTCCTGCGACCTGATTGAGCCGTCCGGCGGACATCCAGAATGGCATATTCTCGGTGACTGCCTAAAGGCTATCGAGGGAGGGCAGGTCGTGACCATGGACGGAACCGTGCATGACGTGCCCCGCTGGGACATGATTATCGCATTTGTCCCCTGCACAAAGACGAGCAACGCGGGAGCAAGACACCTGTACAAGGGAGGAAAGCTCAATCTTTCCCGGTATTATGAGGGATTGTGCGGCAAGGCGCTTTTTCTTGCCGTGTGGGCGGCAGATTGCGAAAAAGTGGTGATTGAGAATCCTACCCCCAGCAAGATTTTTGATTACCCAAAGCCTACGCAGGAAATCCAGCCCTACGAGTACGGACATCCTTACAGCAAGAAAACGCTACTGTGGGAACGCGGTGTACCGCCGCTGCACCCGACAAACATCGTAGAACCTACCGCGACATGGTGCCCGTCTGGTTCCTACTCGCACAAGCATAGTGAACAGCACAAGGGCATGTTTACCACTGACCGCGCAAAGAGCCGTGCAAAAACTTTTCCGGGCGTTGCAAAAGCTATGGCAGATACTTGGGGGTGAATTGGAATGATTACCTGTTGTCTCAACTGCACATCACGCCACCAAGCTTGCCACGACACTTGCGAGAAGTACAAGGCAGAGAAGAAAGACTTCGAGGAGCGCAAGGCATTCGTGTATGAGCTGAACCACAGCCAGAGCGTATACCACCGTGACTACGAGGATAAGCACCGGGAGCGTGGTAGGAAGCGGTATCTCGGAAGTGAATTTAGAGGTGAACGAGGATGAGACTTGTTGACGTAGAGCCGATTATTGAAGGGTGGAAGGAAACCGGGAACAGTAAAAAAGCCAAAGCTAAAGCGCTTATGAACAGCGGAATTTACTCTGAATACAATAAAGGTGTTGCCCTTGACGCCGCTTCTGACCTTGTTTTGACACTTGCCGAACAGCTTGAAAACGCTCCATCAATTGCGTGGACAAATGTAAAAGACAAACAACCGAAAGAAGATGGAATTTATCTTGCTGTTTACGATTCTTTGATCTGGGAAAATCTGATTGGGAAAAGGAAGTTTGTAAACGGAAAGTGGATTGACAATAAAAACCCAGTCAAGTTCTGGATGCTAATTCCTAAAATTCCGGGAGACAACGAATGAACACCGGGAAACAGTTTGAAGCAGACTTCAAAGCATCCGTTCCATCCGATGCGTGGTGCTACCGCCTGAAGGACAGTGCTGCCACCTACTACGGTGGCAACGAGAACCTGTCTTTTTCCATCGACAACATCTGCGACTTCCTTGTGTACCGATACCCGATGAACCACCTGTTTGAGCTAAAAACCATTGAAACGCCCTCTATCCCTCTGGAAAAGGTGCTCGGCAAGTACGACAAGGCAAAGTGCAAATACCACAAGGAAAAACACATCACGGACATGGTGGATGCAATGGGGTACAGCGGTCAGACCGCCCATGTGATAGTCAATTACAGAGCGGTCAACCGCACATTTGCAATCCCTGCCAGCAAGGTTTTGACGTTCCGTTACAACGAGAGCCGCAAGAGCATCCCTTGGCAGTGGGCAGAGCAAGAGGGGATAGAGGTCAAAGCAAAAAGGCTGCGTGTCCATTGGCGGTATGACGTGGACGGGCTGCTAAAGAGATTGGAGAAAGAACATGGCATTGATATGTAATAGGTGTGGTGAAATGTTTACACTTGAGGAATATAACAAAATGAAGAACAAACTTGAGGTTCGGCCAATAATCGGTGGAGAAGAAGGATGGAGCGTTCTTCTTTGCCCCTCTTGCATGGCAAAGCTGAACGACTGGCTGAAAGGAGAACAAAAGTGAGTAAGAAAGTTTCAAACATTCTGCCCAAGACCGAAATCTTGGCGCAGTTGGCAGAAGAAGCGTCCGAACTGGCACAGGCAGCGTTGAAGCTGCGCCGTGCGCTGGATGGCACGAACCCGACACCGAAGAGTGTTGCGGAGTGCGAAGAAAATTTGATGGAAGAATTTGCGGACACAAGTAACGCAATCGATGCTTTATGCGATGCTTGGTTTGGAGATGACCTCAATTCCGAAAGAGAATTTTGGAACGCAGAGAATGAAATTGAGACCGCTAAATACAAGCGTTGGCTCTCTCGCCTTGAAGCAAAGGAGCGGTCGGATGAATGAATTCGGGAACTGCCCTCTGTGCGGTAAACTGGAATGGACGTTTTTCGCTGGTGGATGGAAAATGACAACGTCAGCGGTCAGTTAAGCATGGACGATTTGATGGAGGATAACAATGTTTGAATTTGCAACTCGCTGGCTGGTCTGCCTAGTCCTGCTGGCGGTAGTAGTTCAGTCTGAACGGACAATCAAGAACATGGCGAACAGCCTGTTTGAAAAACAGCGAGCAATGTTCGTCTGGGCGTTCGTCAACGTGTGTCTGGTCGTTTGTACGGCTGTTGTGATGGGGTGGAAATGATGATTCAGGAAATTAACATGGTAGGGCGTGAAAGACTAGCTTTTCTGTATGGTCTTTATAGCGGCTGTGCGAAATCCGAAACTGAGCTTAACGCCAAAGGCATTTATCAGAAAATTGCTTCCGAGTTAGCTTGGTGTTTGGGACTCAACGATAACGAAAGCAAATGTTATGAAATGAACGGGGAATAACCAATGGACAACGAACTTTACTGCCCGATGAAGCTAACCAGCAATCCGCTTGGTCGGTGCATCTGCGAGAAAGAAAAGTGCGCTTGGTGGCGGCAGTTGGACAACTGCTGTTCCGTCTGGCAGATTGCGCGGAAGCTAGATAACATTGAAACGAAGATGAAGAGGTGAGAGTGTGAAACTGGTTGATGTTGACCCAATCATTGCAGCGTGGAAAGCTGTTGGTGTTGACAAAAAGAATGAAGCAAAGTCGTTTTTAGATAGCAAAAACTTCATCGTATACATACAAGGACAAATCAGAAGTAGCATTGGAGATGTGTTTTTAGATTTAGCCAACGTATTGGAAAAATCTGAGCCCGCCAATATATGGTTTGATGCCAAAAAAGTTTTACCCGAAAAAGACAAAGAAGTTCTCGTAAAAAGAGAAAAGTTCGGCATTGAAATTGCATTTTTATCTTATGACGGATTATGGCAAGAGCACAATGAGTGCATTGTACTTGGAGATGTAACTCATTGGGCGTATCTTCCTGAACCGCCAAAGGAGGTCTGATACATGGCAACACCCCAGAAGCGTGGTCGTGGCAGACCGCCGCTGACCGAAGCCGAAAAAAAAAAGCGTGAGAAGCGGGCGCAAAAGGCGAAAGAAGAAGCCGCTGCGAAGCGTGAGAAAGAGCGTGAAAAGAAAAAACAACAGATGCTTAACAAGCGGAAATCTATCCGCTCACAGGTGAGTAAAAAGGTGAAAGAACAGCAAGAGTTGGCTATCGAGAAATCGAAGATGATGAATACAGGTGATTTGCAGTCGAGAATCGGTGATGAAGAGGACAAGAAAGTTATCGGCATGATTGCAGCCAAGTATTTTGGTGACCTTCCGAGCGTGGACATGAACAACCCCATTGAAGTGCAGCAACGCCTTGACTTCTTCTTTGACGCTTGCATCGAAGCCAGAATCTCCCCTGTTGTGGAATGGATTGCACTGGTGCTGGGCATCGAATGGCCTAGCCTGAGACAGATTATGACAGGCAAACGTCGTGACGACAGCTTGCAACAGAAGTACATCCTGAAGCTGATTCTGCAAATGCAGTCCATGTGGGCATACAACGGTATGTATGGTCAGGAGAACCCGGCAGAGTGGATTTTCCGAGCCAAGAACTACTTTGGTATGCGTGACAACGTGGAAGTCACCGTTGCGCCGCCTGAACAGCCGTTGGGCGATGCCCAGAGCGCAGAACAGCTCGCCCAGAAGTACCAGACGGCTTTGCCGAAGGAGATTGAAGTGGAGTACAGAGAGGTGGACGACTAATGCAGACTGACAGAGGAATCTACCACAAGCGAGTATGCGACCGCTGCGGAGCGGTACAGGGCGGTAGAATGATGAACCCTGACGAATACTTCAAAGATTGGGCGTGGCGCAGGGACACAGGCGACCTGTGCCCGGAGTGCTATGAGGAGTATAAGTGCGTGATCGGGCGGTTCAACAGGGGAAAGAGAGATATGAGAAAATGACTTTGCTCGGAATCTATAGATGCAAACAATGCCATGCCGTGTTTAATATTGCTACATTTGGTAGCCTATCTCGTAGCACGGCTGAAAAACTTTTTGAAAAAACAAAAACTGTAAATGTGTTTATATCTGGTGAAATGCCCATTGAAATAGTCACCCACCGTTGCGACCCAGTAACAGTGGGTGACTGCGAACGTATTGGCTGGAGGAAAATCGAATGAACTTCTACTGCACCACCGAACATTGCTCTTGCATGGGTATCAAGCAGTTCTCCGCTGGCAAGGCTATCCGATGTACGGCAGAATCCTGTAAGAACAAATCTGAGCCGTCCTGCGGCTCTTGCAAATGGTACGCAGAGCCGGAGGGCGTGTGTGTGAACGACCAATCAGAACACGTTGCAGACTTCGTGTGGGACGAACGTGGATGCAAAGAATGGGAGAAGAAAGATGAGCTATGATATTTCACTTTGCGACCCTGTAACGCACGAACCGCTCAAAGCGGATAGTACGCATTTTATCGCTGGTGGTATGCGCGCTATGGGCGGAACGAAAGAACTGTGGCTCAACGTCACCTATAATTATAGTCACTTCTATTATCGACCGGAAGTGTTTGGGGATGGCGGCATCCGCTCCATCTACGGCAAAACAGGCGCAGAGAGCATCCCAATGCTTGAAAAGGCCATCTCCGCACTAGGTGACGATGTAGACGATAGCGACTACTGGCACGCAACAGAAGGCAATGCAAAGCGTGCGCTGTACGGACTGTTGGCGTTTGCAAATATGCGCCCAGATGGTGTATGGGATGGAGATTGAAGGGAGAAAGGGCAATGGATAATTATCCAGAATACCTTGAACGAAACGCACTTATTGAAAGGATCAAGAAAGCATATTGCGATGGCTGCGAGAACTACAATGGAGTTAGATGCAGGGCTTGCGGTATTGGCGATGCCATAGACGTTGTGGAAGATGCTCCGACAGCCTTAGAGCGTACCGCTGAATGGATTGTACAGGACGATACGTTCACAAGGTTCGAGTGTAGCAGATGCCACACAAAAAATCATCACACACGTTGGAACTACTGCCCGAACTGTGGCTCTTTGATGGAGAACAGGTTATGAGTAACACGCTTTGGCATCCAGCAAGCGAACAGCCACGAGAGCGGAAGCAGCCTTTGTTACTTGCGACTAAGGAAACGTGGCGTGATAAAGATGGAAAAATGTTTCAAGGAATCTCGCCAACAGCGTACTTTCTTGGCTGCTACGCAGACGGCCAGTTCTGGGACGAGATAGGCGAGAGACTGCCGAAAGATGTGACGGTGACGCATTGGATGGCGTTCCCGATGGTATGAGGTGATGAGCATGAACAATTGGATTAGTGTCAAGGATAGATTGCCCGATATTCCAAAAAACGATTTTGCCAGCGATTATGTTCTGGTTCACGACGAAATAGCTGGCGACTGGGTAGCCTATTATGATGCAAACGGTGGTTGGTGTGAAGCAAGAGAGTGCTACCCATTCAAAAATGTTACACATTGGATGCCTATGTCTGAACCGCCTACGGAGGTCTAAATATGGATGGATTTGAAGCATTAACAGAAGCGATGAGCCGATGTGCTGCATCAGCTGAACATTTTGCAAATGCTGTCAGACAGTCCGAAACGCAGTGCGGTTACATCAAGCAGAAGCACAACCGACCTGTATACCGTAAAGGCGCAAAGCTACATGAAGGTTTCAAACGAATTATGAGAACGAGAGAGGGATTTAGAAAATGACAGAACTCAAAAGATGCCCGTTCTGCGGTGGAGAAGTTGCCATTGCCGAATTAGGCGACTATTTGATAAGCTGGATGTCTATAACAAGAGGAAACGGCAAGAATGGATGCAAGTGCCGGGTATTCATGGAGAGCAAGCTATACAACTCTGATTGTTCCGAAGCTGATAAAGAAAAGATTAAAAAAGAACTTATCGAAGCATGGAACAAACGCTACAAAGAGGACTGAGTATGGAGCAGGAACACAAGCCGAGAACATCAATGATTCTCCTGTTGGAACACGTTCATGCGATGGACGAATTGACGGACGAGGAATTTGGAGCGTTCGTCCGCAACTATGCACAATACGTCGAGACCAGACTTGAGCCAGCATACGACAACGACCGTGCTATACGGATGCTCTGGAAAGTCGTAAAAGCGTTCGATGATATGAACGTGCAGAAGATGGAAGAACGTGATAAGCGTAGACGAGAAGCAAACAAGAAAAATATAAACAAGCGTTGGAACGATAAAAAATACAAAAGCATACCAATGGTATCACAGGATACGAATGGTATAAATGGTATACCAAACATACCAACTGATACGAATGGTAGCTTATCTGTATCTGATTCTGTATCTGAATCTGATAAAAAAGAAAAATGTGAAAAGAAAAATACCAACGAAGTAAAACGCTTCAAAGCACCTACTATAGAGCAAGCTAGAGAATACTTTTCCGATAAGGGCTACATGGAATCGGAAGCAGAGCGGTTTGTTGACCACTTCACGGCAAATGGCTGGAAGGTCGGTAAATCACCAATGAAGGACTGGAAAGCTGCTGCACGGAACTGGATGCGTAACGTGAAGGACTGGAACGGTGGCTATCAGCAGACAATGGCTGAATTACCTGACGAGGGAGACTTTCTGCGGTGAATATTGAAAATCAGACCCAATACATCCTGCTGGGGGCAGTCCTCACGTTTTCTGAGTATGCCGATGTGCTGCAAGACCTTAAAATCGACAATTTCTGCCCTGAACTGCGTGATACATTCGCTGCCATTCGTGGCTATTGGGAACACAACGACAAATGGAACCCGGTAGAAGTCATGGGGCGGTACGATAACTGCAAGAAAGCAATGGGTGAATGTCTGGATGCCTTCGGCGCAGAGTTCATCCGAAACGTCACCCATGATATGATGCTTGGATGGGCTGGAATCGTCAAGGAACAGGCAGCATTGACCAGAGCCAGAGGGCTTGCGTTCAAAATCGTTGATGGCTCGACCAGATACGCAGACCTGACAGGCATCTATGAACAGCTAGGCGAAGCTATCAACCTGCACAACGAGAGAAGCGATTTCATCCCGATGTGTGACGGCATAGACAATTACATCCGCAAGCTAGACGATAAACCGGAGTATATCAGCACAGGGCTTAAAGTGCTGGACAACAATTTGCACCTTGTGCCGGGCAACTTCGTTGTGATCGGTGGCAGACCGTCTGCTGGCAAGACCGCTCTATCACTGCAACTTGCCTGTGAAATAGCCAAGAACGGACGCAAAGTGGCGTATTTCAGCCTAGAGACAGACCCTGACACACTCTACGCCCGTATTATTGCAAACCAGCTAGGCGTACCGCTGCATACGGTAAAAAACAAGACCGTCAGCATTGACGAGCTTGACCGACTGGCTGCCATCAAGAAATATCCGTTGTTCGTCCGCTCTGCTGCCGGAAAGGGCGTTGGATGGATTAGAACGCAGTCCATCAGGATGCAGGCAAAAGTGGTGTTCATCGACTATTTGCAGCTTATCCATCAAGCCGGAGCGAAAGACCGATACAGTGCCGTCACGGAAATCAGCATGGCACTGCATGAGTTCGCACAGTCCACAGGAACGCTGGTGATAGCTCTTGCGCAACTTAATCGAGAGACAGCAAGAGCAGGAATCCCACCGACTGCCGCAGACCTGCGAGAGAGCGGACAGATTGAACAGGACGCAGATGCAATCATCTTGCTGGCGCAGAACGTGACCACGAAAAAGAGACCGGAGCAGCATTATCACTTTGCGCTTGAAAAAAACAAAGAGGGCAACGTAGGGTCACTGGACATCACGTTTCAGATGGAGACTCAGCAGTTCAAAGAATGCGTGTGGATGTGAGGTGATAACTTGTGGCAGAAAATATAGGATATTTACAATCTGACAGTTCAAAAAACGGAGATGAACAGTATACTCCAAGCTATGCCGTAAGACCTCTTTTGGAATTTATTCCGAACGAAAAAATTATTTGGTGTCCGTTTGACAAAGAATGGTCTGCGTTTGTCAGTGTTTTGGAAAACAATGGGAATAAAGTGATTTATAGCCATATTGACTATGGGCAGAACTTTTTTGATTACGAACCTCAAAAATGGGACATTCTTGTTTCAAATCCGCCGTTTAGCAAAAAAGACGCTGTTCTTCGTAGAGCATACGAGTTAAATAAACCATTTGCATTACTTCTTCCGGCAAATAGCATTCAAGGGAAAACAAGATTTGAGATTTTCAAAAATGACGTTCAAATGCTTTGTTTTGACCAGAGAATAGATTTTATGAATCCAAAACACATGGATAGCCCAGTAAAAGGAACTCCTTTTGGGAGCGCATACTTTTGCCGTGGTTTGCTTCCAACTAGACTTGAATTGCGCAGATTGGACAAAAGAGCATATAACATCGCGTCTGCGCTCCAATCGTCACAGTAGAATAGGCAAGAAAAACAGATAACAGGGTCAAGGCGATAAAGTTATCGTCTGAACCTCACAAATGTTTTTCACTACACAAAATACAGGAGAAAAACAACTATGGCACTTACCAACATCGAACGTGAGACTATCATCAACTTCAACGCAGCGGAGGATACCGCAGAAGTCTACACGGCTGACCCGGTTTACATTCGCAAGCTGGACAAGCTCTGTGAGCAGTTCCCCGATACATACAAGTTTATGGCGGAGCTGTCTGCCAAGCGGTGCAAGGAATCTAAGACCTATTTGATGCCGAAGCGTCTTGTGAAGTTCCGGTCACCTGTCACTCGTAAGATCAGCGAAGAGCAGCGTGAAGCACTGGCAGAGCGTCTGCGCAAGGCAAGAGAAGCCAAGAATATCTAATCTTAGCTCATACGACTACAAAACTGCTGTATCAGAAAGCATGGAATGGTGTCAGGTGGTAAAACTACCCTCTGCGGCTATTCCGTGTTTTTTCGTCTGTTATTTATCGAGAGAAAACGGCAAGGTCTGATTTTGAGCAGGAGCCGTCTTGATCGAGTGGCGTTTGGGCTGATATGGCTGCGACTATCAGTGTGATGCGTTTGAATGCAAATGGATGCGACTATTGCATACCAAGTGATACGAATCGTACCAGTTGATACGAATGGTATGCGTTGGTATCATGGTATACCAATCTTCCCCCCTTTCTTCCCCCTCTTTCCCCTACAACCCCTATTACCCCCTATAATCCCCCTAACTCCCCCCTCAAACAAATAAATTGTTTGAGGCCCCCACGCCGAAATGGCGAAATGGTGCGACAACTGCGACAACCGGAAACAACAACCGGATGTTTTGCAAAGGTTCTTTCCCCCTACAACCCTCTATCTTCAAAAGCTATACCGTTAGCCAGCAGAGCAGACCGTCACCAGCATCTGCCGTTAGGCTCTTATTGGCTGAATATAGGCAGACCGTCTATCTGACCTATACGCTACGTCACCCTCTATCGTCCGGCGCACCGCGCCGACCGGGTGGCCTCCAACGGCAACAGCATCTAGCCTGCATAGGGCAGCAACATCTGACCTGCCACCCTCTACGACTATTTCACATGAAGAATTGACTTCATTTTGTAGTCGGTTGAATATGTAAAAATGTTGCATAGACTATTCCTAGCAGAATGCTATGGATTGAACGATATACCATAGCGTGTTACTGGGAATTAAAACGAGCAGAAACAGACCGAATTAGATGATACGACTATTCTGGTAGAATAATCCCTAGATAATTACTAGGATATATAAGCATATGTTATAATAAGTACTATTGGCATACGAATTTGGTATGGCTAGACGAGAATAAAATTGACAGGTATCTTGACACATATTGATTTTTTGGTGGTCTGATGGCTTAGCGACTATCGCATCTTCCTTTTCCTAAAAGGCAAACGACTATTTCACACAAAAAATACACGACTATTTGACGTTAATTCGCAAGAAAACGCTACGACTATTGCTGACCTCTATTGGCTATCGGGCGAAAGCCCGAAAAGAGATACGGCGGTAGCCCTCCATGGGTCC
>ENA-OPCS01000167-OPCS01000167.1-human-gut-metagenome-genome-assembly--contig:-NODE-167-length-58760-cov-2.582148_pt1 | contig 58760 bp, 54 predicted proteins | sample MGYA00241256_ERZ501492 | MGnify/ENA primary metagenome ERZ501492 (study PRJEB25962, sample SAMEA2042512) | human gut metagenome | biome: human gut; feature: human-associated habitat; material: faeces... | reverse complement strand
TATCTTCAGTGTAATATATGTGTAGTCGATGTTATCATTTGAATCTTTTGGAATGACTTCCTTTGCAAGTTTCTTATACGCCGCAGCTACTTTACCTCTATCATGCCTACAGAACCAACAGCTCCGAGAGCCTTGAAATCTAAATATCTGCCGACCAGGAGAGGTACGGAAAACTGTAACAGGATTTGGGTTATATTTCCGACTTTCTGGTTTTCCGATATTCCCTCGGAGAAAATCCCTTCAGCTTATGAAATAATCGGCTGAAATAGAGCTGGTTATCGTAGCCTACAATCTTAGATATTTCATTGATGGAATAGTTGGTTGTCTCAAGCAAGACCTGTGCGTTGTTGACACGGAGCGCAACAATAAACTGCATAGGAGTAGAACCCGTGAACTTCTTGAAGCTTCGTATGAACCAACTGACGCTCATCCCCTTGGATGTCGCATACTCTTCTATATTGATATCACGGTTATAATTTTCGTTAAAATATGTCACGGCGGTATCCATCTCGTGGTCGAGATATTCATTTTTTAAAACCTGCTCTCTGGTAAGCTCACGTTGGAATATGATCAGAAGATGACGGAGCAATAATGTGAGCATTTCTTCGTAGTTATCCTGACAACGTTGTAATTCTATAATAATTCTCTTAAATATACGCTCATATTCCATGGATGTACCAACCGGGAATATTCTCTCGTTATCTGGGAAACCATATTTTCTTAGGATATTTTTTACATCACTTCCGGTAAAATGAATCCAGTAGACTTCTGTCTTATCTTTCCCATAGTATTCATATTTCTGAAGCTCTTTTGGACGGAATATGACAACGTTACCAGCGGGAACAATTGTTTCGTTATCAACAGTATCAAAATGAAAATGTCCGCATCCGGCTGCAATATATATAATCTGAAAATCAACACGTCCTCTTGGGCGAAAGGTTGGCATTTTTGGGCGCTCAGACAAACGATAGATTCCGCAGCTACCGACAACCAGTGGTCGGCTTTTATCCTTAAAATCCATATGTGAATGGTTCAAATAACCGGTGTTCATGTACATAGGGCAGCACTCCTTTTCTTATTGATGGGATTATTGTACCATTTTGTGCATATTTTGTCCATTCTAGTTTATAGACATAAGGAATGGATTAAGGTAATATAAAGCTAACAAAAGCGAGAAGGAAAAAAAGCAGACAGTAAGGAGAAAACTGTTAGCAGTGTTACAAGCGACAAAAAAGTGCATAAACTATATGAACGAAGGAGGATTATTTATGATCGTGCCACGTTACTATGAGGACTTAAGTGTATTACATGATAATACGATGCCGGCGAGAGCTTATTACATGCCGGCTTCCAAGCGGATGGATGACCTGGTAGAGCACAGAGAGCTGTCAGACAGAATGCAGCTTTTGAATGGTACATGGAAGTTTCAGTATTTTGACAGCATCTATGATGTGAAGGATGCCTTTTATGAGGATGGTTATTCGGTTGAGGGCTTTGACGAGATCAAGGTTCCGAGCGTATGGCAGATGGCAGGTTATGATACACACCAATACACAAATATCCGTTATCCATTTCCGTTTGATCCGCCATATGTGCCACAGGATATTCCATGTGGAGCTTATGTGCATACCTTTGACTATGCAAAGGATGTTGCAGCACCAAAGGCATATCTTAACTTTGAAGGTGTGGATAGCTGCTTTTATGTATGGTTAAACGGCACCTATGTAGGCTACAGTCAGGTGAGCCACATGACCAGTGAGTTTGATGTGACAGACGTATTGCGGGAAGGAGAGAACCGGATTTCTGTGCTTGTGATGAAGTGGTGCGACGGTTCGTACCTTGAAGATCAGGACAAGTTCCGTATGAGCGGAATCTTCCGTGATGTGTATCTCTTAAAACGTCCGGAAAAGGGAATCCGTGATTATCGCATTACAACACAATTAGATTCAGACATTGCAAGGATAAATCTTACAGCAGCATTTTACGAGCCGACAGAGGTTCGGGTAAAGCTCGAGGATAAGAATGGAGCAGTTGTTTCCGAGGGTGTTATTTCCGGGAGCGGAGAATCGACTTTTGAGATTGTAGATTACACACTCTGGAATACAGAGAATCCGTATCTGTATACGATTATTCTGGAGACGGAGCAGGAGGTAATCGTAGACCATATAGCACTCCGCAAGATCGAAATCAGGAATCAGGTAATCTACTTAAATGGACAGAAGATTAAATTCCGTGGTGTGAACCGCCATGACTCCGATCCGGTCACCGGATTTACAATTAGCATGGAGCAGATCAAGACAGACCTTACCCTGATGAAGCAGCACAACTTCAATGCCATTCGTTCCAGCCATTATCCAAATGCACCATTTTTCTATGAAATGTGCGAGCGCTATGGATTTATGGTGATTGACGAGGCAGATATCGAAGCACACGGACCATTTATGCTGTATCGAAAAGAGGATACGGATTACAACCGCTTTAAGCGTTGGAATGAGAAGATAGCAGATGATCCGGTATGGGAAGCTGCGATTGTTGACCGTGTGAAACTCATGGTGGAGCGTGACAAGAACCGGTTTTGTATCGTGATGTGGTCTATGGGAAATGAAAGCGCTTATGGCTGCAACTTTGAGAAGGCACTGGCATGGACAAAGGGATTTGATCCGGAACGTATCACGCAGTATGAGAGTGCCAGATACCGCAATTACGATGTAACCTATGATTACGGGAATCTTGACTTATACAGCCGTATGTATCCGGCACTTACTGAGATAGAGGAATATTTGGAAAAGGATGGCAGCAAACCATTCCTTCTGGTGGAATACTGCCACAGTATGGGAAATGGTCCCGGAGATTTTGAAGATTATTTCCAGATGATACAGGCAGAGGATAAGATGTGCGGTGGTTTCGTATGGGAGTGGTGCGATCATGCAATCGCCCATGGTGTAGCCGAAAATGGCAAGACGATCTATGCCTATGGCGGCGATCATGGCGAAGTAATCCATGACGGCAACTTCTGTATGGATGGTCTGGTATATCCGGACAGAAGGATACACACCGGACTTTTGGAGTACAAGAATGTATACCGCCCGGCAAGAGTAGTATCGTATGATGCAGCAAGTGGAGAATTAGTGCTTCACAACTATATGGATTTTGATGATCTGAAGGATTATGCAGAGATTACCTATGAGTTGTCACAGGATGGGCTTGTAATCGGGAAGGGGAAGCTTTCCGAAGTATCCATTTTACCGCATTGTGATGGAATCACAACTTTAAAGCTTTCAATTCCGGAGAATGGAAAGGTATATCTGAAGCTGTTCTATAAGCTGAAGAAGGACATCCCGCTTCTTTCCAAGGCGTATGTCTTAGGCTTTGATGAGATAGATGTAAGCAGTAAGGGTGCAAAGAATCAGCAGGCAGTAGGCTGGCTTACAAAGAAAGTGCCTGATACGGGTATTCAGGTGCAGGAAAATGATACACAGATCAACATAAAAGGACGAGAGTTTTTCTATAGGATCAACAAACGGACAGCGCTCTTTGACAGCTTAACATTTGCAGGCAGAGAATATCTCAATCTCCCGATGGAACTGAATATCTGGAGAGCACCGACGGATAATGATATGTATATCAAGGCGGAGTGGAAGAAAGCACACTACAATGAAGCATATACAAGAGCATATAAGTCAGAGGTGATTCAGGGAAAGCATGGAGTAACTGTTGTAAGTCAGGCTTCGGTTGTAGCTCCAACCGTGCAGAAGATTCTTGATGTGATGCTCACATGGACGATTGACGCAGCTGGAAGAATTGGAGCGGATATCGCAGTGAAAAAGGATGAGGAGTTCCCGGATCTTCCAAGATTTGGTGTGCGGATGTTCTTAGATAAGAAGCTTACAGATGCGGGGTTCTTCGGTATGGGACCGCAGGAAAGCTACCGGGACAAGCATAGAGCAGCAAGCCACGGATTGTATCGTCTGAAGGTCTCCGATATGCATGAGGACTATATCCGCCCACAGGAAAACGGAAGTCACTACGACTGCGATTATGTGGAGCTTGGCAACAGCCAGTACGGTATCACTGCCGTTGCAGAGGAAGATACATTTTCATTCAATGCGTCCTTCTATACACAGGAGGAGCTGGAAGAAAAGGCACATAACTATGAACTGATAGAATCGGACAGTACGGTATTCTGTCTTGATTATGCACAGAATGGAATAGGCTCTAACAGCTGCGGACCAGACGTGTTAGAAGCATACAGATTTGATGATAGATTATTCCGGTTCCGGTTTACACTGGTTCCGTATGTGAAAGGATAATGATGTAACTCGTTGACACAGCATTTAGAATAATATAGGCATCGGACGGTTTGACACATGAAATTCTAAACATGATTAAGATGAGGATTGATTCTATGGAAGAAAAAAAGTATTTAAAATGGTATAACAAAGTCGGATACGGATCCGGCGATATAGCAGGAAATGTAGTATATGCATTTTTAACATCCTTTGTGATGATTTATCTGACGGATTCAGTCGGACTTGCATCAGGTATAGTAGGTACGTTGATCGCAGTTTCCAAACTGTTTGACGGATTTACAGACATTTTCTTTGGCTCGATGATTGACAAGACACACCACAAGATGGGTAAGGCGAAACCGTGGATGCTTTACGGCTACATTGGATGTGCGATTACACTGGTATGTTGTTTTGCGGTTCCTACAAGCTGGGGAAATACAGCACAATATGCATGGTTCTTTATTGCATATACATTGTTAAATGGTGTGTTCTATACAGCAAATAATATTGCGTATTCTGCACTTACTTCTTTGATTACGAAGAACAGTAAAGAGCGTGTGCAGATGGGATCTTATCGTTTCATCTTCGCATTTTTTACAAGCCTTTTGATCCAGTCTGTAACCGTAAAATTTGTTGATTACTGCGGTGGAGATGCAGCAGCATGGAGAACGGTAGCAATCATCTATGCAATTATCGGTCTGATTGTAAATACAATCTCAGCGCTCTCCGTAAAAGAGCTTCCGGAGGAGGAACTTAACGAGGAAGAAGTAAAAGAGAATGAAGAAAAGTATGGACTGGTTCAGGCATTTAAGCTTCTTGTAAAGAACAAGTATTATATGATGATCTGTGGAACATATATTTTACAGCAGCTTTATGGTGCCATGATCGGTTCTGGTCTCTACTACATGACATGGGTATTGAAGAACAAGAATCTTTTTGGTCAGTTCGCCTGGGCGGTGAATATCCCGCTTATTATAGCTCTTATTTTTACTCCGACACTCGTTGGCAAGTGGAATGGTATGTACAAGCTGAATCTCAGAGGATATATCATTGCCGTTATTGGCAGAGCGTTGGTTGTTGTAGCAGGATATATGGGAAGTATTCCTCTTATGCTGGCATTTACAGCCATTGCAGCACTTGGACAGGGCCCATGGCAGGGAGATATGAACGCAGTGATTGCTTCTTGTTCAGAGTATACTTATCTGACACAGGGAAAGAGAATTGACGGAACTATGTATTCTTGTACATCACTTGGTGTAAAGATTGGTGGAGGAATCGGAACTGCAGTATGTGGCTGGTTATTAGAGCTTAGTGGTTATGTCGGAAAAAATGCAACACAGCCGCAGTCAGCACTTGATATGATGCAGTTTATGTATTTATGGTTGCCATTGATCTTTGATGTGTTAATTATGATTGTTCTTTCCAGAATGAACGTGGAAGCTGTAAATGAAAAATTGAAAGCTGAAAAGGGAATTAAGTCTGATGAAGTAACAGACGCAACAGAGTATTAAGGTTTATATGTAATGAAAAGCATTGTCTGATTGAGCATTCGAGAAAGGCAATGCTTTTTGTGCAAGAAGGTGTATATTTTGAAGGCGAAGACAATAATAGAGATAATTACTTTGTGACGAAGAAAATGCAGAACAGACTGCAATCAACGATAGTGCCCGGGCCAAGAAACAGCAGCGGAATGTTTCTGTTATTCAGGATATTGGTGGGAATAATATTGTGGTGATTAATGATATTCGATTTAAAGGAAAACATTTTCGGGAAAATAAGGAGAGCAAGCATTGGAGAAATGCAATGTATGGCTGGTATCGTTATGATTCAAGATTTGCAATTCCGGTATATAGAGACGATGAAGAGGTGGAGAGGTATAACATTTTTCATGCTTCGCTGATTGTAAGATATTCAGAGGATGGGAAACTGTATTTGTATGACGTAATAGACATAAAAAAAGAAACGAGCAACCCGAATATTCGAAAATTAAAACGTTAAGATGGTATTTATATATAATAAAAGTAGGGCTATGCTTACTTGCTGTAATGACGGTACTGCGACAAATGAGCAAAAGGAGATGGTAGATAATGGACATTGGAAACCTAAAAAATAATTATACTTTTTATGAAGGATATGAGGACTAGGATGAAATTGTTTTGTATATCGAAACAGACGAGGCTATTCATATTTGGGAAGGTTACTTTGATGATATTTTTGATACTCCGACTCTATAAAGAAAAGGTTTTTGATTTTGATGAAACAAAAGATGTATTTAATCTTATCGTATCTTTACTTAAAAAAGCAATAAAGAGAGGTGTGAATGTAAAAGCGGAAAGAATACTACTATTGCTATAATGCAGAGGTAAATTATAATACCTTGCAGCTTTCTTAGTAAATAGTTTAAAAATATTGTGAATTAATGCCCTTATAAACTAATTTGAGAAAAAAATAAACTTGACACAAATATACAATAATGATATATTGAGTTTATAAAATTGTCAAAATAGTTTAGACAAAACCCAAATTGATTGAATATGGAGGTGCTGGATTTGAATTTGTATTTTGAACTTTTGAAAACTCCGGTGTTTACGGTGGAAGATGTAAATAAGTATTATAATAATACGGACAGCGCACGTTCTGCAATCAAGCGGCTGATGAAGGAGGGTATGCTGGCAAAGATCCGCAACAATATGTATACATGCATAAGTGGGGAGACTGGAGCACCGGTTGCCAACCGATTTCAGATAGCAAGTAACATAACGCCCACTTCTTATGTATCACACCACACGGCTATGGAATATTACGGAATAACAGATCAGATATACTATGATGTTTATGTGGCATCAGAGACGGGGTTTCGGGAATTTGAATTTGACGGATATACTTATCGTTATGTTATTTCAAAAGATATGGAAGGGGTAGAGACTCCTGCATTTAGTGGTGGAATTCGTATTACGAATCTGGAACGAACTATTGTGGATAGTGTGAAAGATATGGATAAAATATCAGGAATGGAAGAGGTGATTCAAGATATAGGGAGCATCAAACGTATGCAGGAGAAGCGAGTATTGAAATATCTTGGTATGTTGTCAAATCAGTTCATGTACCAGAAGATGGGATTTTTGCTTTCTGCATATAAGGAAAAGATGGGTTTGTCGGATCAATTCTTTGATATATGTAAGAGTCGGATAGGAAAAAGTAAGCGTTATCTGACAAAGGATATGTCTGGCGGACGATATCTTGATGAATGGAAACTTGTGGTCCCGGAGAATATATATAATTTGAAAAATGGGGTGACGGAAGATGCCACAATATAATAGGGCAGAGCTTGGAAGATTGGCAGCGGAAAGCGGATTTGTAAGGAGTACTGGAATTCGTATGATGATATGAACAGACTTCTGTTAAGCAGAATATAAGAAATGCGTGTGATGTAAAGCAGAGACAATGGCAAATTACTTTCGTGCTAATATGTATTATCATATATGTGAAGGAACGAGGATTAGAACAAGCTGCTCATGGTGTGTATGTATCACCGGATACATGGACAGATGCTATGTACATCTTACATTTGCGTTGTGGTCAGGCTGTATTTTCTCATGAAACCGGGATTACGACTATGCAGACACCATTTGGGCATTCAATTCCGGTTTATGATATGGAGCGGACAATTTGTGATCTGCTTCGCAGCAGGAACAATATAGAAATGCAGGTCTTTCAGGATGCCTTAAAGCAATATGCCAGACGCAAAGAAAAAATCGGCTGATGTTTCGCGGCACATAATTATGGAGTTTTACAAGGATTTTACAGGTGGCATACATCAGTATGGCAGTATAATTGCCTCTGTGAGATGCCGGGAGTATGCGATGACACAATCCGTTTGTAGGTTATTCTGCATACGATGGTGTGGAACACTGTGTCTATTATTACACCAGAGATACACATAAGAAATTTGAATGGCCGGATAAAACAATGAAAGCGGATAGGCTTGTATCTGCATTGCAGATATTAAAAAAGTAATTGTGATATAAAAATGTACAAATCTCTTTCAAAATGAATCAATTAGTGCTATAATTATTCCAAAATGTTGATGAAGCCCACATTTTTACTTTCTAAAATGTTGATATATGTACATTTTATCTTCCCAAAATGTTGATTGACTTACATCAACTGTAATCAAAAAGGTAATTCAGGGGGTTTGTTATGCTGAAAAGAAAGGCTACATCTTATATTAAAAACTGGTACGATACAAAGAGCAGGAAATGTCTTATTGTTCAAGGCGCCAGACAGACAGGAAAAACATATATAATAGAGCGCTTTGCAGAAGATAATTTTGAAGAATTTGTAGAAATTAATTTTAAACAAATGCCATCTGCTGCCGAGATTTTTGCGGGAGACCTTACCGTAGATAATATGGTTATGGCTATGCGGTTCCGTTTTCCGGGAAAGCAGATTATTCCCGGAAAGACTTTGATCTTTTTTGACGAGATTCAGGAATGTCAGGAGGCAGTAACATCACTCAAGTTCTGGGCTATAGATGACAGATATGATGTCATTGCATCTGGTTCTCTTCTTGGAATCGACTACAAACGGGCATCTTCCTATCCTGTTGGATATGTGGATTATTTGAAAATGTACGGAATAGATTTTGAGGAATTTCTTTGGGGAATGGGAATTACGGAGGACATGATAGATAATCTTCGCGGATATCTCCATTCAAAGACGGTCATACCTGAGGCAATTCATTCTCAGATGATGAATTATTACAGACAGTACATCGCAACAGGCGGGATGCCGGAAGTGGTTCAGAAATATATGGACACCCGGGATTTCAGAGAAGTTGATAAGATTCAGCGTAGTCTTCTGCAGGGCTATCAGTATGATATAGCACATTACGCAACACCTGAAGAAAAAGTAAAAGCAGAGAAATGTTATCTTTCTGTTGCCAGGCAGATGCTGGATAAAGAAAATCATAAATTTCAATATAAAGAAGTTGAACACGGTGGACGGGCGCAAAAATATTATTCAAGCATAGAATGGCTGCTGCGTGCGGATATGGTACATTTGTCCAGACGTGTTACAGACGTCAGATTTGATCTGGACGATTATGCAAGGGATGATTTTTTCAGAGCATATACAACTGATTTATCACTGCTGATGGCCATGAAGGATTTTTCATTAAAGCAGTATATTGTTGAAAATACACTGACAGGAAATTCCAAAGGTGGCATATATGAATGCGCAATAGCAGATGCCCTCTATAAGAAAGGATACCATTTGTATTTTTATAAAAATGAGACAACCAAACGAGAGATTGACATTATTGTTCAGAAAGACGGAGAAGTAGTACCAATTGAAGTAAAAAGCGGAAATACGCGGGCTAATTCCCTGAAATCACTTTTGAACAGTAACAGAGATATTCATTATGGATATAAATTTGCAGACAGCAACATAGGCGTAAGTGAGGATGGCATTATTACGCTGCCTCTGTACATGGCTGCGTTTATCTGATACGGACAGCACAAACTGCCAATAAAACTGTTGATACGCCCCATGTTTTTATTGCCCCACAGTGCTTTCCGGTACTATAATCATTATATTACAGACTAAGGAGAACGTGGCGTATGGTAAAAAGCATGACGGAGGGCAATCCTCTGAAACTTATTCTTAATTTTACAATTCCGCTTCTGTTGGGAAATCTGTTCCAGCAGACATATAATATGGTGGATGCAATCATAGTCGGAAGGTATATCGGTGCCAATGCGCTGGCGAGTGTCGGAGCCTCTTCATCGGTGCAGTTTATGGTACTCGGATTCTGCATGGGGTGCTGTGCCGGTTTTACAATACCGGTTGCCCAGCAGTTTGGTGCGAAGAACTATGACCGGATGAGAAGTTATATTTTTCATTCGGGAGTTTTATGTGTGATTCTTGCAATAATAATGACAAGCGTATGTGCCATTCTCTGTCCGCAGATACTTCATCTTATGAAGACTCCGGACAAGCTTTATGCGGATGCATATAATTATTTTCTTATAATAGTGCTGGGAATACCGTTCTCGCTTCTGTACAATATTCTGGCGGGAATACTGCGTGCGGTAGGCGACTCCAGAACACCTTTTATATTCCTTGCGGTTTCAACGGTTTCCAACATACTGTTGGATCTGCTGTTCATAATTGTGTTTAAATGGGGATGTGCCGGAGCGGCGGGAGCCACCATAACATCACAGGCTGTAAGTGGGATGTTATGTCTGATACTTATAAACAAAAAGTTTGATATATTAAAACTCAAACGCAGCGATATGAAATTGAACGGCAAAAATATGCTGACATGTATTACCATGGGAATTCCTATGGGATTGCAATATTCCATTACCGCAATCGGCAGCATGGTGCTTCAGGCCTCTAACAACAAGCTTGGAGAAGTGTACATATCGGCATTTGCGGCGGGAAGCAAGATAAAGCAGTTCGCCATGTGCCCTTTTGATGCCCTTGCGACGGCGGTTTCAAGTTTCTGCAGTCAGAATCTTGGTGCGGTTAAATTTGACAGAATAAGGAAAGGGCTTAGAACCGGTATAGTAATCGGCGTGATATACGGCATTTTTATCGGCGTGGTGACGAATATCTGGGGATACGGACTTTCTTCTCTCTTTGTGAAACGAAGTGAGACAGAGGTTTTGCTTGCCTCCGCTTTGTATGTCGGACACCTTGGACTGTTTTTCTGGGCAATCGGTTTTTTGAACTGCTGCAGGCTCACAATCCAGGGCATAGGGTATGCCGGCGCTGCCATTCTTTCGGGAATACTCGAAATGATAGCAAGAATTGTGGTAAGTTTTGTGTTTGTACCGAAGTTTGGCTATACTGCGATAACATTCGCAGATCAGTGCGCGTGGCTTGTTGCATGTGCGTACTGCATACCGATGGTTTTCGTGCTTATCCGGAGACAGGAAAGAAAGTGTACCAAGATATAATTTATACCTTTTGATATAAATAAATAAGTCAATTTATGAATTAATCTGCATATCCGGACGTATAATGTTACAAAACATTGGAAGTGTCCGGATATGCGTGGTTTAGCAGAATATTTCAGAAAACACAGAAGCAGGGTATTTATTTTTCTGCCGGTTGTGCTTGTGGCGGCAGGAATACTGGCATACATGCCATACTATACGATTACATCAGCATCCGGCAAGCTGGTCAAAAAAGAACTCCCGATATATTGTGTGGGAACAGAAGAGAAGAAAGTAGCATTGTCGTTTGATGCGGCCTGGGGCAATGAAGATACACAAACATTGCTTGATATACTGGCGGCATATGATGTACATGTTACTTTTTTTATGACGGGAGGATGGATAGAAAGTTACCCGGATGATGTGAAGGCAATTCTTGCCGCAGGCCATGACCTGGGAAACCACAGCGAAAATCATAAACAGATGAGCAGGCTGGATGGCGGGGAATGCATTGAAGAACTGATGGGTCCGCATAAGAAGGTAGAAGAACTTACGGGTTATAATATGTGTCTGTTCAGGCCGCCGTATGGCGATTATAATGATAATCTTATTAAGTCGGCCGAAAGCTGTGGTTATTATACGATACAATGGTCGGTGGACAGTCTGGACTGGAAAGATTACGGCGCCGATAATATTGTAAGTACCGTGCTGAATCATAAAAATCTGGATAACGGGGCGATAATACTTATGCATAATGGTGCCAGATACACCAAAGATGCGCTTGAACGCGTTATCGTCGGCCTGATGGAACAGGGATATACGATAGTGCCGATATCGGAACTTATCATAACAGATAATTATACGATCGACCATACCGGTAAACAGATTGCAGACAGGTAGAATAAGACCGCCCGCCGGCCGCTGTCCAAAATGGGATATATTGATATTGCTTTTGACAGCGAAAGAGTGTATACTAGACGTGTATTTTTAAGGATGGTCTATGATATGAATAAAATGATACACATCGCGGATATGCATTGTCATATTCTTCCGGGACTTGATGATGGCTCAAGAAGCATGGAGCAGACGATTTCCATGCTTAAGATAGCATATGATGAAGGTGTGAGACTGATAATAGCAACACCGCATTATCATATAGGCAGGATGATGGTTGAACAGAGTAAGATCGATGCTGCTATAGAGAGTGTCACACCGGTTATCAGGGATAATTTTCCGGATATGGAAATATATGCGGGACAGGAGATATACTATTATTCAGAAGCCGTTGAGGCACTTAATGATAATAGGGCCAGAACCATGGCCGGTTCAGGATATATTCTGTTGGAATATTCGCCGGATGAATCCTATGATGTAATAAGTTCGAGCATATATGAAGCTGAGACTAACGGATATGTACCGATAATAGCACATATCGAGCGTTACAGTTGTGTACACGACAGAACAGACAGAGTTGCGGAACTTATCGAATCGGGAGCATATATCCAGGTTAATGCAGGTACCGTGACCGGCGGTATGGGCAGGAGCAGTAAGAAGTTTGTTAAGAAGCTTCTCAAGGAGCATATGGTTCATTTCATATCATCGGATGCACACAGTGACCGTACCAGGGCACCGCGTTTTAGCGAAGCCGTTAAGGCACTCGGTAAGATTTGCAAGCCGGACTACTGTATGGAACTATTGTGGGACAACGCCATCAAGGTAATCAATAACGAGGAAATATAACGGAGATACTATGGGAAACATTAATAACAATGAGAACACAGCAGATAACAGCAGGACGGAAATCGATATAGCAGAGATTTTCGGCATGCTGGCACACAAATGGATAATTATTGTAGCAGCCGGGGTAATTGCTGCGGTGCTTGCTTTTGGCTATTTTCATTTTATAGCCACACCTAAATACACATCAAGCGCAAGCATTATGGTCATCAATCGTCAGAATACGGACGCAATCACAGCGACCGATCTTACTTCTTCGACAACTCTTTCCAATGACTATGTTGAAATTATTAAATCAAGAACCGTACTTGAACAGGTAATAGCGGATCTTGATCTTGATTATGATGTTGAGAAGCTCAGTGATAAAATATCAGCATCGGTTATTACGAATACGCGTAAGATAAGCATCAAAGTTACCGACGAGGATCCTATTCTTGCCAAGAAAATAGCCGACAGCGTTGTGAAAGCATCAAGTAAGCGTATATGTAAGATCATGAATATAGAGAATATGGTAAGCACCGTTGACAACGGAGACCTTCCGGACAAGCCGTCAAGCCCGGCAACCAAGAGGAACACGGTTATCGCAGCACTCGTAGGAATTGTGCTGGCAGCTGCAGTGATTATCATTGTCGGAATAAAAGATGACAGGATCAAGACTCAGGAGGATGTTGAGAAATATCTCGGAACAGGTGTTCTCGGAATTATACCTTTATTTGAGGCAGGGGCATCTCAGCCTAAGGAGACACAGGCATCCGCATCCAAGCAGGGAGGTAAGCAGTAATGGCAATCCAGAAGATTTCAATTAATAAATTTGTCAAGCCTGATTACAGGGCTAATGAAGCGTTTAAGAGACTTCGTACCAATATCCAGTTCAGCGGTTCCGATGTAAAAGTAATCGCGCTTACGAGCTGCGTTCCAAACGATGGTAAGTCGACGGTGTCATTTAATCTGGCAGTGTCATTTGCGGAAATGGGCAAGAAGGTTCTTTTTATAGACGCAGACCTTCGTAAATCCGTTCTCATAGGTAAATATAAAATAAGCAGGGCGGTTAACGGTTTTACCCATTATCTTTCAGGCATGAAGAGCATTGAGGAGGTAATATATTCTACTAACATAGATAATCTTAATATTATTTTATCCGGTCCGGTACCGCCTGATCCGGCGGAACTTCTGGAAAGTGACCGTTTCAATGATCTTATACCTGCACTCAGAACAGTTTACGATTATATAATAATCGATACACCGCCGCTCGGAAGCGTAGTCGATTCAGCAATCATTGCCAGCAAATGCGACGGCGTAGCACTTGTACTTCCTGCCAGGGAAGTAAGTTACAAATTTGCCGCAGACATTATCGATCAGATTAAGAAAACCGGCTCAAGATTTCTTGGTGTAATCCTTAATAAAGTCAATATGTCAAGCAAGTCATATTACGGCAAATATTACGGAAAGTACTATGGCAAGTATTACGGCAACTATGGTGAAGATAAGTAATATGAATTAGAGGGATTGTATTATGAAGAGATCCAAAATTTTAATGATAGCAGCTGCGGCCGTGCTGCTTATTCTTCTGATAACAGCGGTGGTCATACTTAAAGGTGACGGAACGGGGCCGTCGATTACGATTCCGTCCGGCATAGAATATCACAAGGGAATGTCAGATTCCGAACTGCTTAACGGCGTTACCGCCGAGGACAGCAAAGACGGCGATGTCAGTGATACACTTATCGTTGAATCTGTAATCATACTTTCAAGCGGTGACAGTGTCAAGATAACTTATGCTGCCAAGGATAAGCACAACAATATCACACAGAAGAGCATCATCCTTCCTTATAAAGCACCGGCCGAGGAACCAACGAAGAGCCCGGAGGCAACCAAGCCTGCCGATAATAAGGAAAGCAGCAAAGAGGCTGGCAATGAAACACCTCATGCACAGGAGGAGACCACTACCGGATATCCTGAGGAGACAACCCCGGTTCAGACAGAATCACCTGATGCTCCTGTATTATATCTTACGAAAATAGAAGACTGGATCAAGAAAGGCAGTCAGGTCAACTGGATCAAATATGTATCGGACATCACCGATGATAAGGATGAGCGGAACGCGCTTTTCCAGTCAATTATGATAGATAACTATCCTGACATGAACACGGTGGGGGATTATGATATGCAATTTTATTGCAAGGATTCAGATGGTAATTTTTCACCGAAAATCACATTGCATATACATATAACCGATTAACAGCGGAGGAACATGAGATGGAAGAGAAAGAAATACTTAACGAAGTTAATGGCAGCGGCAAGGATAAAGTCCGCAGAATACTTATGTATATAGGCTGGGGCTTGAGCGCGGTTCTGCTTGTATGCGGGATAATGCTTATAAGCAGGGTGATGAAGCTTAATGTGCTCACCACACCATACATGGTAATTCTGATTGCCAGTGTTATAGTGGTGACAGGCGTTATTGCTTTTTTACAGAAATGGATAGTATCCGGCATTATAACCAAAATAATTGCCATTGCAATGAGTGTAATCATGGTAATCGGTTCCAGATACCTCGGAGCCACCAGCAAGGCACTTGACAAAATGTCCGGAATGAAGACCCAGATAGACAATGTGTGCGTGTACGTCCTTAAGGACAGCACATATGAGAGCCTTGATGACCTTAAGGATGCAACCTTCGGAATCTCACAGACCCTTGACCGCACCAATACGGACAAAGCTCTTGACATGATAGTGAGCGAAATCAAGACATCATTGGTCCCTAGGGAATATCAGGGCGCGATGCAGCTTATTGATGCCCTTTACAATAAGGAAGTCGATGCAATTGTCCTTAACAGTTCTTTCCTCTCAGTATTTGAGGGCGTAGATAATTATTCAGATGTCGAGGATCGTATCCGCAGCGTCTGGTCCGCAGAAATCAAAACAGATATAGTAGATAACAACAATAATAACGAGGAGCCTACATCTGATCCGTATGATCAGTACAAAAATTTCCTCTATGGCGGCGATGACGTATTTACACTTTATGTCAGCGGAATCGACACCAACGGCTCGCCTATGGTGAACCGCAACAGTGATGTCAACATTCTCATCACCGTAAATACCAAAACCCGTCAGATTCTTATGATTAACACTCCGAGGGACTTCTATGTTCCTTTATCAATATCCAACGGCGTCAAGGACAAACTTACCCACGCCGGCTGCTACGGCATCCAGGTATCGGTAGACACCCTCGAAATGCTTTACGGAGTAAACATCGATGATTACATCAAAATTAATTTCACCGGATTTGTGGATGTAATCAACCAGTTAGGCGGTGTAAACGTATACTCTGATTATGATTTTACATCATATTGGGGCAAAATTCATTTTGAAAAAGGATATAATCAAATGGATGGCGAAAAAGCACTATGTTTCGCAAGAGAGAGATATTCTTTTGGAAGTGGTGACAGACAGCGTGGCAAAAATCAGATGGCTGTTATTAAGGCAATAATTGAAAAGTGTACATCAACGGATGCATTGCTTAACTATGAAAATCTTCTTGATGCGATTTCATCAAGCATAGCAACAAGCATGACATCAGATGAAATAAAAGATCTTATTAAGATGCAACTTTCAGATATGAAAGGCTGGAATATTCAGACATACAGTGTGGATGGCAAGGGTGACAATCTCATGACATTCTCGCTTACAGCACCGAACTATGTAATGGTGCCGACACAGTCAACGGTTGATATGGCAAAGGAATATTTAAGACAGATATATGCCGGAGAAATTATAACACAGTAGTTAAAAGGAAAGGTACAACAATGAAAAACGAAAAGGAAAGAATTAATGTAACAAAATCCTCCATGCCGGGATATGAAGAGTTTATTGAGGAATTAAAGCCTGTATGGGATAGCAGGTGGCTTTCCAACAGAGGTGCAGCGTCAATTAAGTTTGAAGACATGTTGAAGAGTTATCTTAATGTTGATAATCTGTATTTGTTTGCAAATGGACATGTGGCATTAGAAGTGGCTATAAATGCATTGAATCTTAAAGGCGAAGTTATAACGACACCGTATACACATGTAAGTACAACGCATTCAATAGTCAGAAATGGTTTGACACCGGTATTCTGTGATGTTAAAGAAACAGATTATACAATCAATCCGGAGTTGATAGAAGACTTGATAACTGATAAGACTGTGGCAATAGTTGCGACACACGTTTATGGATTTTTATGTGACGATGATGCAATCAGCAAAATAGCAAAAAAACACAATTTACTGGTTATTTATGATGCGGCACATGCTTTTGGCGTTACATATAATGGCGTGAGTGCGGCAAGCATGGGTGATGCGTCAATGATTTCAACACATGCTACAAAGGTTTTCCATACGATAGAGGGTGGAATCGTATGTTATAAGGATCAGAATAAATTTGAGTCGCTCTCGAAATTGGTTAATTTTGGATTTTCATCTCCGGAAGACATAGATTATATTGGAACAAATGCGAGAATGAATGAGTTTGAAGCAGTAATGGGAATATGTAATCTGAAACATATAGATGAAGAGATTAAAAAACGAAAATTAGCTGGAGACAGATATTATGACAGATTGAGTGATGTAAAGGGAATAAAGTTAATAGATATACCGGATGGATTAAAATGGAATTACGCATATTTTCCGGTCATCTTTGACGGATACAAGCTTAACCGAGATGAAGTAAAGGCCAAATTGGAGACAGAGAATATATACGCAAGAAAATATTTTTATCCGATTGTTAACAAAGCAGCATGTTATGTTGACAAGTATGGTTCAGCAGACGTACCGGTTGCGGCACATGCAGCAGACTGTGTGCTTACCCTGCCGATGTACGCAGATATGACGTTAGAAGATGTAGATAGAATATGTGATACTATATTGAGGTGATGTATATATTATGAAAAAACTACTTATACTTGGAGGAAGTTCATATTTGCTGCCCGCTATCAGGGCAGCGCACGAATTAGGTATTTATGTCATAACGGCAGATTATCTCCCAGATAATATAGCACATAAGTATTCAGACGAATATCATAATGTCAGTATAATTGACAAGGATGCAATATTGCAGCTTGCAGAAGACCTGCAAATTGACGGAATTGTATCATATGCAACCGACCCTGGAGTTGTTGTGGCAGCATATGTGGCAGAAAAACTTGGTCTGCCAACAAGCCCGTATAAATCCGTTAAAATTCTTCAGAATAAGGGAAAATTCAGAGAGTTCTTAAGGGATAATAATTTTAATGTACCGTATTCTGAAACATTCAAGGAATATTCCGAAGTTGAGTTGTCAAAATTTAAGTTCCCTATAATCGTAAAACCAGTGGATTCTGCAGGCAGCAAGGGCGTGACAAGAGTTGATGATGAAACTGCTTTAAGAGCCGCATTCGAATATGCTCTCAAATATTCAATAACCGGAGAAGTGATAATCGAGGAATTTATTGAAAAAAAAGGTTACTCGACAGACACAGATTCATTTTCTATAGACGGCAAGCTGGTATTAGCAACTTTTAACGACCAGTGTTTTGATGAAACAGCCAATAATCCATATACACCGGCAGGATATATTTATCCGTGTTCAATGCCCGTTGCCTGTCAGAAGGAACTAAGACAGGAATTACAGCGTTTAATGCATCTTCTCGATATGGGAACGACAATATATAATATAGAAACACGTGTCGGAAAAGATGGAAAATGCTACATAATGGAATGTACACCGCGTGCTGGCGGAAACCGTTTGGCAGAAATGGTCAAGCTCTCAAGTGGGTATGATATCATAAAAGCCGAAATTAAAGCTGTAATGGGTATGCCTATAGAGGAAGAATTAAAAGATCCGGTATATGACGGAGTATGGGGCGAATTGATATTACATAGCAATAAGAGCGGTAAATTTAAAAGCCTTCATATTGACAGTAAGATTCCGGAAAAAAATATAATTGAAGTTAATCTGTGGATTAATCCGGGAGATGAAGTTCATGAATTTACCGGAGCAAATGAAACGATTGGAACAGTTATTCTTAGGTGTGATACACGTGAAGAGATGGATTCATATTTTGCAAAAATTGATGAATATGTGACAATAGATGTTGAGTAAATGGAGAAGATGTATGGATAAAGAACAGCTAACAAGAGATATGCGTTGGGAAATAGCGGCAGCTCTTGCGGAAGAAAGATTGGAAAAAGTTAATCAAATAACGAACAAGATTACTTTCAAAAAAACCATATATTCATGTTGTGTAAAACGCATTATCGACATTTTAGTGTCTGCATTGGCATTGATAATTACACTTCCAATAAATGTAATAATAGGTATTATTACATACTTTGATGTTGGAAGACCTATATTTTTTAAACAAATAAGAGTAGGCAGAAACGGAAGAGAGTTTCAGATTGTTAAATTTCGGAATATGAAGAATACCAGAGACAAAAATGGAGATCTTCTACCACCTTCCCAAAGAGTAACCAGATTTGGTAAATTCGTAAGAAAAACATCACTGGATGAGCTGCTGAACTTTTGGTGTATTTTAAAGGGTGATATGAGTTTGTTTGGACCACGTCCACTTGGACCGGAATACATTGGTAGATACAGCGAACGTCATAAACAACGACTGCTTGTAAGACCTGGATTGGAATGCCCGCCAAGAAAACTGGATGGAAAGGTATGGACATGGCAGGAACAATTTGAAAATGATGTATGGTATGTAGAACATGTAAGTTTTATTACAGATTGTAAAATGTTTATAAATCTTATAAGATTTGCATTGGATAAAAAAAGTGCTAATGCGAGAGCGCTAAGTTCCAGAGGTATATTTATGGGATATGATGATGACGGATGTGCAATTACATTAGAGGAAATCCCACAAGAGTATGTTGATAAAGTGTTATCAAATTCTTAAAAGTAAGAAGGTATATGTCTTATGAAAGAAATAGGCGGCTATCTTGAATACGAAGAAAACAGTTCTGAAATGTTGTATTCAGATGCGATACATTTAAACTGTGCTAAGAATTGTCTTGTTTATTTAATAAAGGCAAGAGATATTAAAAAAATATATATACCTTATTTCTTGTGTGATGTTGTGGAAAAAGCATGTGAACAATGTAATGTTGTTGTAGAAAAATACAATGTTGACTGCAATTTTATTCCGAATGAATTACCAAACGGAGATGATTGGATATATATAGTAAATTATTATGGACAGTTAGATAATGTATGCATAAGCGAATATAAGAAAAAACACAAAAATATAATTGTGGATAATGTACAGGCATATTTCCAAAGGCCTGTAAAGGGTGTTGATACATTATATTCGTGTAGAAAATTTTTTGGAGTAGCAGATGGAGCGATATTATACACGGATGCAGTGTATAATGGAAAAATTGAAGAAGATGAATCATATGACCGTATGAGATTTGTATTGGGAAGATATGAGAAAAACGCTTCTGAGTTTTATTGCGATTATAAAAATAACAATAAATTGCTTGAAAAAGAGAACATTAAGGCAATGTCTAAACTTACAAAGAACATATTACGAGGGATAGACTATGACAGCGTAATAAAAAAGCGTACAGACAATTTCAGATTTTTAAATAATAAATTATCGGTATATAATAAGCTGAATATAAAAAATATAGAAGGAGCATTTATGTTTCCATTTATGGTCGATAATGCTTCAGAACTTAGAGATAATTTGATTGCAAATAAAATTTATGTGCCGATTTTATGGCCCAATGTAATTGAAGAAACAGAAAGTGATACATTGGAATATAAAATGGCGGAGAATATCTTGCCATTGCCGTGCGATCATAGGTATGGTATAGAAGAAATGAATTACATTGTAAATATAATCAAAAAATGGTTTATGGAGGGAAAATAGAAATGAATGATATAAGCAGACAGATTGTTGAATACATTGACGAAAAAAAGATGAGTACGGAAGAAGTCTCAGATGCGATGGGAAAAACCGGAGTTGTGAAGGGTTCCAAACCGATAGCAAAGGGTCAATTTGCTGTTGGGGTAGTACAATATGTGTATACATATTTGGACAGCAATTGGGCTATACACGAACAAATAAGAGATTTACGAAAAGACGTAATTGTGTTTGTAGATGACATTAATGTAACGGACAAGGCTCTGTTTGGACAGCTGGTTTCAAGATTTATAATACAGAAAAAGAATGCAAAGGCAATCGTCACAAAAGGCTGGATGCGTGATGTGCAGGGAATGATTGAAGACGGAACAATGGTATGGTGCAAGGATATAACACCAATAGGATGCTTCAATAAAAAGGAAGAAATCACACCGGAAATTGAGCAGATAATGAAGAAAAATCGTGAATATTATGATGGAAGTATCGCGGTATGTGATGACAGTGGCGTTGTTATTATACCAAAAGAACTGATTACGGAAGAGTTCCTGGAAAAGCTTAAATTCTTACATAATCAGGAAAACGTATGGTTCGACTGTGTTATGAACAAAAATTGGGACACATATGACACAGTGTGTTTAAAAAAATACAAGGATGAAAGCAGCAAATGAAGAAAATAATGATAATAGGTGCTGGCCTCAATCAGCTTCCGATAATACAAACTGCGAAGAAACAGGGAAGGTATGTATTGGTTGTAAGTCCTCAGGGCGATTATCCGGGAATAGGGATAGCCGATGAATGGCTGGAATGTGATATATTTGACATTGACAGAATAATAGAATACGGAAGAGAAAAAAAAATAGATGGCGTATTGTCAGATCAATCAGACATGGCAGCACCAATAGTTGCAAAAATAGCAGAAAAATTGGGGCTTGTTGGTTACGGGTATGAAAATGCTCTGTATTTTACAGAGAAAACAAAGATGCGTGAATTATACCGAAAATTGGGATTTAATGTTCCCGATTTTTATAAAGTAGATACATATGATGAATATATATATGCCGTAAATCAAATGGGGTATCCTTTTGTAATTAAACCGATGGATGCTTTTGCAAGCAGGGGCATTTCACTTGTCCGTGGCGAATATGAAATGCAGTCGGCATATGAAACAGCAATGGATTGCTCAAGAACAAAGCATATAATTATAGAGAAATACATAAAGGGACCACAGTTTTTCTCACAAGGATTTACAGCAAATGGAAAGTTGAGAATGTTCGCATTTTCGGATAGATATTACTATAATCTGGAAAACGTATTCATACCGTATACGAATGCATTTCCTGCGAAAATAGATGATGGACTGAAAAAGGATATGACAAATTTGATGAATCAGGTAATTGAGTACCTAAAACCGTCATATGGTCATGTCTGGGCTGAATGGATAGTTGAGGAGAAGACCGGTAAGTTATACATGGTTGAAATGGCAATACGAGGAGGAGGAGCATATGTGACCTCGGAATTGATACCGAGAACATATGGTATAGATACGCAGGAGTACCTCGTAAAGGCTGCATTGGGTGAAGATGTATCTGATTTTTTCACAATGAAATTACCTAAGGAAAAGTCAGCCGCCTTTTTTAGCTATTTGTTACCGGAAGGTAAAGTAAAATATATTGAAGGTTTAGATAAGATAACACAGATACCCGGAGTTGTGCGGGCAGATATAAAGGACATAAAACCGGGCGACACAATTCATAAAATAGCAGATAAGACATCAAGGTACGGACTTATAGTTGTACAAGGCAGCAATAGGGATGAATTGGATAGTATTCACAAAAAATTGCAGGCTGTAATAAATATTAAGGTAGATACAAAGGAAGGTATAAAAGGTGTGATATGGGAATAACCGGAAAAATAATGGTAACAGGTGCAAGCGGAATGCTTGCCCAGGAGATAATCCATAAACTTGACGATGGAAATACAATGATATATGCAGTCAGTGCAGATAAAAATTCAATTAATACGACATCGTTATCATCGAATGTAATCTGTTTCAATAATACTGATATTGAAACGGATATGTATGAATGGAATGATATTTATGCCATAATAAACTGTGCATTTACAAGAATAAATGAGAATATTCAGGTGATAAAATCCATTGATTTGGGAATAAAAATTTTTAATTTTGCTAAGAAATATCATGTCAAAAGAGTTTTAAACATTTCATCGAGAAGTATATATATTGAACCGGAAGAAGGAACACTTAATACGGAAAATTCAAGTATTGGTGGTGGCGGATGTATCGGCCTTGGAAAATATTTTTCCGAAACAGCAGCTCAATTGGTGTTAGAAAATACGAATGTAAAGTATACTAATCTGAGATTGGCATCAATTAATGAAGTTAAAGTTGAAAAATCTATGGTAAGACCGATGAATGTCTTTGTAAAGAAAGTAATTAATCATGAAAACATTACCATTGTTGGCGGAAAGCAGGTAATGTCATATATAGATTTAAGAGATGCTGCAGAAGGAGTAATAAGTGTTTTAAGAATTCCGGATGATATTATAAAACCGGTTTATAATATTGGAACAGGCTGGAAATGTACGGACACATTATTAAATATTGCACAAAAAGTTATAAATATAGGATGTGATGAATTTGGATATCAGAAGGTAGAAATTGAGATAACGCCTAAAGATGTTAATATGCATGCCGGTATGGACAGCACATTAGTGAAGAAAGATTCGGGCTGGGAAGCAAAGTATTCATTGGAAGATATGATAAGAGAGTTGTACAAAATGTATATTTTGAAAGGTCAGGAATAGATTGTGAAAAAAATAATCGTAAGACTAAATCAAATATTGATAGTTATATATGCACATCTAAAATATTGGTTTTCCGGTAAAAAAAACCGTGCATCGGCTGGTAATAAGGATGTACTAATCGTATTTCTGGCAAGTATAGGAAATGCCGTAATATTTTTAGATGCACTAAAAAATTTTGGTAAACTCTATAAAAAAGAAGACGGGTACAAAATTTACATATTATGTAATCCGTCGACATATGCTGTTTTTAAATTGAACCAGTTTGATGAAAATTATGTATTTTTAAATTCTGAGACAGATGAGTATTTTATGAAAATAAAAGCATTTAAGCATACTCTGAAACTTGTATCAAAGACTCAATGGTTGAAGACTGTGGTATTTCCATACGGAAACATGATAGGATATATCGCAGCCAATATAACATCAAATGAAAAGTTATCAATAGATAATAAGGATACAAATTGTGGAGCAAGAATATATCATTTGCTGGATAATAAAGCGTATACCGAGGTTATACGTGTTGAAAATGACACGATGGATCTGGTTCGATATGCAACAGTTTTAAGACATCTGGGAATGAGAGATTATAAGGCCGTGATATCAGAGATAAACTCCGACAAGTTTGATACGGGTTTTTCGGGCGAATACTGTGTGGTTGATATATGTTCACGAAGCACGGCTAAGATGTGGGAATTGGACAAGTTCGCAGAGGTAATTAATTATATTATTGAACATAAAAAGTTACATATATGTATTCCTGGTTCTAAGACATATTTACATACATACGGGGCTTTGGAACCAATGATAACTCATAAAGAATATGTTCATTCTTATATTGGTAAGACCAATATAAAAGGATGGATTGATTTAATAGCCGGAGCAAAGTTCGTTTTGAGTAATGATACGGCGTCAACCCATATTGCCGCTTCTTGCGGAGTTAAATGTATTTGTATAGCTGGTTATTGGCAATTTGGAAAGTTTTTGCCGTATACCGTAGAAACTGAAAAAGGTAATACGCATGTTCCATATGCAGTTATGGATGATAAGGATAAATATAAGTGTATAGGTTGTGAAAACATTGGATGTTTCAAAGGATATGGAAATGCAGAATGCAGAAAACGGATCATAGAAGGAAAAAATGTAGTATGTATTAGTAGTATATCTGTCAAAAATGTTATAGATGCATTAGAAAAGGTTATATCAAATTGATTATGGCGGAGATGATTTATGAAGTTCACGCAGAATAGAATTATACTTAGCGTAATTATATATGTGACATTATTCTTTTTATTCATTCCAGCATCATTATTTCAGATAGAATTTTTTTCATCTGTAATATCATATGCGAGAATGTTTTTGTGGATAACGATTATATTATTATTCTTTATCGGTGGATATTACAAGAAAAACATTGGCTTTAACATGTTAGTGCTGATGTTTGTCTTTATAATGGGAATTTCAACGGTAATCAATAAAACAAGTGTTGTCCCTTTTTTTAATGAAATAGGTGAATATGTAATTGTGATATTGTTTACTGAAATAATTATGGAATCGGATGGTGAACTTTCCATAGAGTGTATGTTATATTATTTCTTCGCAATTACAACTGTTAATACAATAACGGTAATACTCTTTCCTGATGCAATGTATGCTAATAATAGAGGAGTTATGACATGTTGGTTCCTGGGTGAAGACAATTATGCATATGGATATTATATTATAGCAACAGTGCTTGCCATGATAGATAATAATATTAGAAAAAAATTCACAGCAATATCATGTATAGTGTGGCTTAGTACATTGTTTTTTGTATTTAAGCGAGGAATTGCAACCGGTATAGTATGTGAGCTTTGCATGTTAATAATTTGTATAATCATGGGTGTTTTTAAGAAGTTTAAAAATAAGTTTGGATTGACGTGTGTAAGCATAACATTTATAGCAACTTATGTGTTGTTTATCTATGCAAGAAGAATGTCAATGTTTCAAAATATATTGTTGCGACTCAATAGAGACAGTATGTTTTCAGGTAGAATAGTACTTTGGGATAAAGTGCTGCCTTATATAAGAACACATTTTTGGTATGGTAACGGGGTATTGTCCACAGAAACGTTTGAGAAAACATTCTATGCTGGATTAACGCATACACACAATTTAATATTGCAATTTCATTTCTGGGGTGGAATAATTGCCGTGGTGCTATTCATTATGATTATACAGTTTGTTAGCATTAAAACCAGAAAAAACAGGAGTCTGCCTGTATATGCTCCTTGTTTTGCCGGTTTGATAGTTATGGCAGTCAGATTTATAATGGAGACATCGGATAAAGATTTCTTCTGGGTTCTATTGGTACTTGTTTTGTGTGGAAATACAGTTTTATGCAAAAATGAAAATGAGAAGAAAAAAATAAAAATTGTATTCAGGAGAAAAAATCATGGACATTAAAGTATCATCAAAGGATATTGTATGGAATTATGCCGGAGTGATAGCATCATTGGGTGGAAATTTATTGATGTTGCCGATAGTATTGTATTTTTTATCAGGAGCTGAGGTTGGGCTATGGTATGTATTTCAAAGTATGGCGAGTCTGTCGAATATGTTCGATTTTGGGTTCACACCAACGTTTTCAAGAAATGTTGCATATTGCTGGAGCGGTGCAAATAAACTTCAGAGAGAAAATGTAAGCTATTCAGAGGGTAAAAAAGTTAATTATGTTTTACTAAAACAAATTATATATACGTGCAGATATATTTATTTGTTAATTTCTATTGTTGTGCTTATAGGGTTTTCAACGGCAGGTACGGCATATATATTTCATGTATCAGGTGAACTCAATGGATACTCACATATGATTGCGTGGGCGATATGGTGTCTGGCTTTATTTCTTAATTTATATTATGGATATTTTGCAAGCTTATTAAAAGGTGTAGGAGCGGTAGCCGAGAGTAACAAAGTTATGGTAATAGCAAGAACAGCACAGTTAATTATTCTTGTGGCTATGTTGCTGTTAAAGACCGGGTTAATAGGTGTAAGTGTATCATACATAACATATGGAGTTGTACTCAGACTTTTATATAAGTATTACTTTTATCGATACAAGTCAATTGGTAAAAATTTGAATGAGACACAATATAAGCCGGTTAAGGATGATATATTAAAGCTCTTTAAAACAATATGGCATAATGCATGGAAAGAAGGTGCCGTGTCATTTGCAAATTATTTTTGTAATCAGATGGGAACCATAGTAAGCTCACTGTACTTATCATTGGAGGAAACAGGAGTTTATTCAATGGGTGTGCAGCTTGCAACAGCAGTGGTAACTTTTGCGTATGCAATGTATACATCATATCAGCCAAGCCTTCAATCAGCGATATCTAACAGAGAAGAAACAAGAGTCAAAAAAGATTTTGCGTACACTGTTTTTGTGTATATTATAATAACAATAATTGGCACGGCGGCAGTTGTCGTTATAGGACGTCCTGTTATAAGATTAATTAAACCTGAAATGAATATTGGAGTGGGAATTATGCTTGGAGTCAGCTTTTACCAGTTCATACTAAAATTCAGGAATTGTTATACAAGTTATTTGAGTAATTCTAACAGAATTATATATTTCAGAGCATTTATGATATTTGCAATAGTTTGCGTCGGACTGGAATTCTTATTGTGTGGTGTATTTAATATGGGAATGTGGGGACTGGTAATTGCGCAAGTGGTTTCTCAGATGATATATAACGTATGGCATTGGCCATTGGTGGTGCATAGAGAGTTAAACATGAATCTGTATGAATTATTGAAGCTTGGCTTTTTGGAAACAAGGAATAAGTTAATTAAAAGGCATGTATGAATTTGAATAAAGGAGAAAATGAAATGGTAAGAAAGAAAGCACTGGTATGTGGAGACATAATGCTTGATACATATGTTTTCGGAAATACGAACCGTATTTCGCCTGAGGCACCGGTTCCTGTTCTGAATATAACCGGGCACAAGACAAGATATGTTCCCGGAGGTGCAGCAAATGTTGCAGTAAATATAGCGGCAACCGGAATAAAAGTCGATCTTTTTTCAATAGCGGGAAGCGACAGTAATTGCGATATGCTGTTGGAATTATTACAGAATTATGAAATAGGTTCTGAATACATATACACACTAAAAGACAGACCGACAACAAGTAAATTAAGATATATCGGACAGAATAACCAGCAGATTCTGCGTGTGGATGATGAGAGCACGGAAGATGTACGATTGGAAGAATTGGATGATATATTTAACAGAATCAAGAAGAATATAGACAGCTATGATATTGTTGTTATATCAGATTATAAAAAAGGATTCTTGACCTATGAAGTAACACAGAAAATAATAGGTATTGCACAAGACCATAATATTCCGGTGCTGGTGGATGTGAAGGATAAGAATTTTGATAAATATTCCGGGGCTATGCTGCTTAAGCCTAACAGGGAAGAATTGAAAATGCTTACAGGAATGTGTACGGATACTGTGCAGGATGCCGTGGAAGCTTCAAAATATCTGTGCAATGAAGCCGGCTGCCAATATGTATGGACAACTCTTGGTGCAGACGGAATGATAATTGTGGACAGAAACGGATTGATATACGGTATTGATGCTATTATGCATGATGTTTATGATGTAACAGGTGCAGGTGATACATCGCTGGCGTATTTTGCTTATGAATTTGTCAAGAAAAAAGAAGTCAAAGAGGCGATGATTGTGGCTAACTATGCAGCTGCAATTCAGGTATCCAAGGTTGGAACAAGCGTTGTATATCCTGACGAGGTCAGAAAATACATTGAAACAGACTCCCATATGGATAAAGAAAAAATAATACATAATCCTTATGAAACAGAGAATCTGTCATCTTATATAAGTGATAATTCAAACAAAAAAGTTGTATTTACAAACGGATGTTTTGATATTCTGCATATAGGACATGTTGACTATCTCCGAAAGGCCAGAATGTTGGGAGATTGTCTTGTCATAGGAGTCAATTCGGATGCCTCGGTTAAGAGACTGAAAGGCAATGACCGTCCGATAAACTGCCTGGAGGATCGAATGGAAATATTGGCTGCACTGGAATTTGTGGATTATGTAATCCCATTTGAGGAGGATACACCTTACAATCTCATTAAGAAGGTTATGCCGGATGTCCTGGTAAAAGGCGGCGATTATAATATTGAGAATATAGTAGGAGCAGATATTGTAAAGCAAAAAGGAGGACTCGTCACGACCATAGCATTTGTGGATGGAAAGTCGACGACCGGAATTATAAATAAAATAAAAGAGTAAGTATTTTATGATACGGAAAGGAAAGTTATGAGCATTGTTGTTACAGGAGGAGCAGGATTCATTGGAAGCTGTGTTGTAAGAAGTCTTAATAACGCAGGAATAAATGACATTATTATAGTGGATGATATTGCATCCACTGACAAGTGGATGAATATGCGTAATAAAAAATATATCGAATATGTACATAAGTCAGATTTTTTACGCAGACTTGATGAGTATGAAGATATAACAGCCATAATTCACATGGGCGCACAGTCATCTACGACGGAAACGGATTTTGATTATTTGTGGAATAATAATTTTGAGTACACAAAGGCTTTATGGAAATATAGTGCGAAGAAGCATATAAGTTTCATATATGCAAGTTCGGCAGCTACATATGGTGACGGACACAACGGTTTTGATGATAAATCAGATATAGATGTACTTATGCCGTTAAATGGTTACGGATATTCAAAGCAGCTTTTTGACATGTGGGTGAAGCATCAGGCAAAAGAATTTCCGGCTCAGCATGTTGGCCTGAAGTTCTTTAATGTATATGGACCAAATGAATATTTTAAAGGCAGCATGGCGAGCATGATATTTCACGGATATAAACAGATTGTAAGCACAGGCAAAATAAAGCTTTTCAAATCATGCAATCCTGGCTATGAAGATGGTGGACAATTACGTGATTTTGTATATGTCAAAGACATATGCAGTGTTATCATGTGGCTGCTTGATAATCCTCAGGTAAGTGGATTGTTTAATGTTGGTACAGGACATGCGCAGAGTTTTAGAGAACTGGGAGAAGCAACATTCCATGCACTTGGTCTTGAAACGAATATTGAGTATATTGATATGCCTGAGCATTTGAAAAAGAAATATCAGTATTATACCCAGGCAGATATGGAAAAACTTCGCAATGCCGGCTATGATAAGCCGTTTATGAATCTTGAAGAAGGTGCCTCTGATTATGTATGTAATTATTTGCACAGAGATTTTCAGGTGTACTAGTGAACAGGTATGAACAGAGTTGTTTTTTTGGATCGGGATGGAACAATTAATGTTGATAAAAATTATGTCCACTCCGTAGAACAGTTTGAGTACGAAAAAGGTGCAGTTGAAGGTATGCGGCTGCTCAATGATGCCGGATTGAAAATTATCATAGTAACCAACCAGTCAGGCATAGCAAGAGGTTACTTTACTGAAGAAGAGTATGTGGATTTTAATAATTGGATTGTGGATGATTTACGCAGCCGAAATGTTGAAATCTTAGACAGTTACTATTGCCCTCATCTGCCGGATGCAGATATAATTAAATACCGTGTTCTGTGCAATTGCCGTAAACCGGCTACGGGATTATACTGGAGAGCACAGAAAGAACATGATATAGATATGGATAACAGCTTTGCCATAGGTGATAATCTGAGAGATTTATATATCTGTAATGAGTCAAATGTGAAAGGGTATTGGATTACCGGAGACAGTCAGTCAGAGGTGTCATGTGGCAAAGGTGTACATAAATGTACAAGTCTGTATGACGCAGCTTTACAGATAAGATATATGTTGGAGGTGCATTATTGATGAATATTATAAAACAGAGAATAGCCGACAGTATTGAAACGAAACAAAGAATACTGGCTGATGATATGCTTGTCAGGCATATTGAAACGGCTGCTATGATGGTTTCTGATGCATTAAAAAGCGGTGGCAAAATTCTGTTATGCGGCAATGGTGGTTCAGCTTCTGATGCATTGCATATTGCCGGAGAAATAGTCGGACGTTTTCAAAAGGAAAGAAAATCATATCCGGCAATTGCGCTTAATGCCGATGTTGCGACTATGACAGCAATTGCAAATGATTATGGTTATGATACTGTTTTTGAACGTGCGGTAGAAGGCTATATGAAGTCCGGAGATGTAATTATCGGAATCAGCACAAGCGGTAATTCGGAAAATGTCAGAAGGGCGATTGCAAAAGCCTCTGAGCTTGGAGGAAAAAGCATAGCGCTTCTTGGAAAAGATGGTGGGAAAATAGCCGGAATAGCTGATTGTCCGATAATTGTTCCGAGTGACTGTACAGCCAGAATACAGGAGTCACATATAATGATAGGTCATATTATATGTGAGATAGCTGAATGTGATATGTAGAAGGAGGACCAATGGTTCACCGAGAATAGTGCATCTCAGGCATTATACAAAAAATGCGGCTGGAAGGAAGAGGGCAGGCACAGAAATTATGTGTTCAAGAACGGAGAATACAGGGATCTGGTTCTTGGCGGAATTTTGGCAGAGGAGTATTATGAATTAATTCGAACAAATCACTATTGTGATTAATATCATCAATCAGTCCTAGGAGCTTATCTATGTTAAAAAAACACAAAATAGTTTTCATACTTGTCGCTGTCATCGCCATTTCGGCTGCAGTCCTTACGGTTCTGCCGATCGTGCTGACATTGCGCTGTGTTTCGTCCGATATTCTCATTACCAAATTCGAGAAGAGCATAGAACGAAACAACACTACCAAATTCGAACGTCTATTGACCGATAAGACTATCGCCGGACCGTTTGACACCGGTATGATTTCGTATTCCGATGCCGAATCGTACACGGTTCTTACCGAACGTTTCCATGATTTTGAGAGCGAAATAACGAGTGTGGCAGGCTCCAAGCCGGATTTCTCATGGTCCGGACAGGACACAGCCACACATCCTTCTTCAGACATTGACATACTGAATTCGCGGGGATATTCTGTCTCCGAATGCGTGACAGTAACCGGTAGCGTAACCGCAGCCGGCAACGGTACCTCCGGCACCTGGACTTATGAGTTGACAATCGTAAAGCAGGGGCTGTACTGGTATATTGCCGACTGGAAATACAGCCGGAACTGAATATCCTGATACTCATATAACAGAAAATAAGTAGTTGACCTGTCCGCGATATCATGCTATCATAAACTCAAAGCATAAATTTCAATCATTCTGAAACGGCCGTATTTCTTACACGGACCGGATTCTTTAATCAAGTAAATACCTTTTTGCAGGTATTTATTCTACGAAAACTTTGGTTTTCTGAAATCCATGCTTTTAATTCAAAATACAATTTAAGAGCAGGGATGGAATTTATGCCACAGGTTTATTTTCTTTTCCTGCCGGAAGGAGAAGATTAATGAACGCACAGAGAAACTTTAAGGACACGGTTGGCCGCATGCTTTTTGCCAGACCTGAGAATGCATTGCAATTATACAATGCGCTTAACGGAACCGATTATACGGATTCGTCCGTAATTGAATTTAACACGCTTGAGAACGCCATCTACCTGGGGATGAAGAATGACTTATCATTTATTATAGCATACAGGACATCACTGTATGAATTTCAGTCGACAATCACTCCGAATATGCCGCTTAGGAATTTGTTTTACATATCGGACATATTTCAGGGTTATGTGCGGAACCGCACGCTTTACAGCAGCCGCTGTATAAAAATACCGGCGCCGCGTTTCATCGTACTCTATAACGGTATCAGGCCGATGCCGGAACAGGTGGAATACAAGCTGTCCGATGCGTTTGAGGTCCATGAAGAGGATCCGCAGTTAGAACTCAAGGTCACGGTGCTGAACATCAACGAAGGCATGAATGAAGAACTCAAATCAAGATGTCCGGTTCTTAAAGAATACATGGAATACGTGGGCGCGGTGCGCCGCAATATGGAACATATGCCGCTTGATGAAGCGGTCGATGCAGCAATAGAGTATTGCATAAAGAATAACATTTTGAAGGATTTTTTGCTGGAACAGAAAGCGGAGGTCAAGAAGATGAGCATATATGAATTTGACGAAGAGCGTGAGATGGAGATGATACGGCAGGATGAACGGGCCGAAGGAGAGCAGTTTGGACGCGAACAGGCAGTGCTTTCACTTTGCCGTAAATTTGGATGCAGCCATGAAGAATCGATACAGCGTCTGATGGAGGAATGCAGCCTGACACGTGAAGAAGCCGAGAAACGGATGGAAGAATACCGGAGTGAGGACTAGAAACTAACGCTATCAATAGCTTAAAACTATTATAAATGTCTAAATTAATGTATTTTAATTAATCATTCCTATGTGATAGACTGCACTCATAAGAAAACACAGGAGGATTTTTTATGAGTACATTAAAGACACCGTTTAAATATGATTTCGTCGGAAGCTTTTTAAGACCACAGGAATTGAAGGATGCAAAGGCAAAGTTTGCCGGCGGAGAAATTTCCAAGGCAGATTATGACAAGGTCGTGAATGATGAGATAACGAAGCTGGTTGCGAAGCAGAAAGAACTCGGATTCCATGCAATCACCGATGGCGAGTTCAGAAGGACATTCTGGCATCTTGATTTTATGTGGGGATTAGATGGCGTGGAGCACCAAAATACCGGCAACGGCGTTCAGTTTGATGCTGAACTTGCTATATTAGATGACACATATCTTGTTGGACCGGTTAGGGCAAAAGCGCATCCTTTTGTTGAGTATTTTAAGTTCCTTAAGCAGTTCGAGGATGAAAATACAGTGGCTAAGTACACAATACCGGCGCCGGCACAGACTTTTCAGCAGTTTATCGTTCCCAACAATATTGAAGGAACCAGAAAATTCTATCCGGATAATGAAGCCCTGATTCAGGACATCGCAGCAGCCTACCGTGATATAATCAGGCAGTTCTATGATGCAGGATGCCGCAATCTCCAGCTTGATGACTGCACATGGGGTGCGGTAGTCGGTGATGCGGCGAAGCACAGGTATAAATCACTCGGCATAGATATAGAGGATGTCAAAGCAGATCTTCTCAAAATAAATAATCTTGCTCTCGAGGGTAAACCGGATGACATGGTAATAACATCGCATATCTGCAGGGGCAATTACCATTCAACATTTTTCACAAGCGGTCCATATGATTCCGTTGCGGATTATGTTTTTGCGGGGGAGAACGTTGACGCCCTCCTTCTTGAATATGATGATGCACGTTCCGGCGGTTTTGCTCCTCTTGCGAAGGTGTCAGATGATAAGATTGTGGTACTCGGCCTGATTACGACGAAGTCTCCACAACTCGAGGATAAAGATGCGGTCATTAAGAGAATCCGTGAAGCAGCTAAGTACATCCCGCTTGACCGACTCTGCCTCAGCCCGCAGTGCGGCTTCGCCTCATGCGAAATCGGCAACAAACTTACCGAAGAAGAGCAGTGGGCGAAATTAAGACTTGTCAAGGAAATCGCCGAGGAAGTCTGGGGATAAAATCGCTCCTAATAATATAATAAATACCAAAACTCCCATATGCCGGTTGGCTGCGGGAGTTTTTGGATTTCTGATAGAAGGATCAAACTCATAATTTATCCTGCTATTTATATTTGTAACTGACCATTTTTAACTGGTCCAATAAATCGTTTGCAAAATTAATAATTGTTTCATCATCCATTGAGTCTATATTATAACCGCCATATGCAGCAAGGGTTGGGAGCTTTAATATAAATGCCATTGCGTCCTGAGGATTATCAAAATCATTTGGAAGTGATGGCTCACAATCATTGTTAGAAAGATTACCGTTCATTAATTCAGAAGGCGATACATCTAAAATAGTACACAATTTGTTGAAGATGCCTACAGGGATTTTCTCTATGGATGAATTCTCATATCTGTAAACAGTGGACACAGAAACTCCGAGCTCTTTGGCAATTGATTCAGCGGATAATCCACGCGCTTTACGAATCTGTTTAATTCGTTCTCCTAAATTCATGTTAAACTCCTTGTTTTTAATTATTTCATTATAACATTTTATTGCAGAAATGCAAGAAAAAAAGCAAAAATGCAAAATAATATTGAAATCATATTGCAAAAATGCTAAAATACAAAAAGAAATCGCAAAAATGCAAGAAAGGTTGTGAGATAATGATAGAATTAAATACGAATAAACAGGGAAAGGGACCGGCTATCAAAGTTATAGGTGTTGGAGGCGGAGGAAATAATGCGATAAACCGTATTCTTGAGAATGGCAAACCACATGAGAATGTCCAATACGTTGCGGTAAATACAGATGAGCAGGTGCTGACCGACTCAAAAGCGCAGGAAATAGTGCAGATAGGAACCAAATTAACAGGTGGATATGGTGCCGGCGCCGATCCTGAGACAGGGGAAGCTGCGGCAAGAGAATCAGAAGATGAAATCACCGACACCGTAACCGGTTGCGATATGGTAATCCTGACTGCGGGAATGGGAGGAGGAACCGGAACAGGTGCGCTGCCTGTAATCGCGGAAATATGCCGGAATAAGGGCATTTTGACAGTGGCGGTTGTGACAATGCCATTTAGTTTTGATGGAGAGTCTCATACCCTGGTAGCCGAAAATGGGATGGAGAGTCTTAAGAAAAATGTGGATACATTGCTTATAATCCCAAATGATAAGCTGCTGGACATAACCGATAAGCCTTTTTATCTGGAAGATGCATTTCAGATGGCCGATCAGGTGCTTAGAGATACCATCAATGGAATAACAGGTATAATTTTTAACACCGGAATGATAAATCTGGATTTCAATGACATCAGGACCACGATGCTTAATAAAGGTATCGGACATCTGGGTATCGGGCGTGTAGAGGCAGGCGGTTCCGTTATAGATGCGGTTAATGCTGCCATAAAATCTCCACTTCTGGACGCAGATATTACAGGCGCTTCCAATATAATGATTAATTCATCCGGACGGATCAACCTGAATGAATTAAACGAAGCGGTTACATATATCAAGGAAATTGCCGGAGCGAAAGTTAAGTTGATTTGGGGAACGGTAAAAGATTCTTCGGATGATGACAGCATAGTCGTAACTGTTATAGCGACCGGTATGCCTGGTAAAGATGCACCTATGATTGATCATAAACTGAATCAGAAGCATACTAAGTCTGCAGATGGGTTTCAGATTGAGATTCCGCCATTTCTCAAAATTTATTAAATATAAGGAGAAAATGCAAATGAAACAGATGGAAAAATTTACATATAATGGGCTGTTATTAATAACTAATAGTATTTTCCTGGCGATTATTTATTGGGTATGCCACGGCCGTGTATATATATACAGCACCGGGAAAACAGGAGGGTATATCAGTGGAATGGCGCTGATCGCGTTTGAGGTCATGGTCATGATTACATTGTACATAATCCACGATTATCTGAGAATCGAGAGAACGGTTAAGAATCTGATAAAGCATTGTGGAATTTCAGCAAGCGCAATCGGATTTGTGTCGCTTATCGGAATGCCGTTTGGCAACAGAGCAATAACCATAATCAGGGCGGTAATGTTTGTAACAGCAGCTTTTATTGTATTTATTATTGCACGCCACCTTCATAAGCTCAAAAAAGAAGGACATATTATTCCTGCCAGAAAAGTTCTTTTAAAATATTACACTCTGGTAATGCCTGTGGTCGCAACGGTTGGCTTTATTTTTGCTGGAATCCAGATACATAACGTAGTCCGGGCGCAACGGGAATACGACCGGTATGTTCAGGCATCCGAAAATAAAAATTCAACAACTGACGGAGTAGTTGACGCGGAAAACATTATCGGAATCGCTTCAAAACTGACGTCGGATACATATGCCGAACTAAGCACAAGCGAGAAACAGAGTACATATAAGCAGCTGGCTGACATCATTACCGGGATGTACGGCACAAAAGAAATCTATCAGGTTGTGTTCATCGAAATGGACGAAAAAATAGATGGCAGCTATTCGCATAACGAAAACATTATCAAATTATCAACCAACATAGCCAACGACCAGACGAAATGCATAATAACCTTGATGCATGAGCTGTATCACTCGATAGAGTGGTCCTACGCCGACCATTACAAAGACATAGAAGACAAACTTACAGCCGACCAGCTTAAGCTCTATGTATTTACCAAAATCAGAACCTACAGAGATGAATTTGAAAATTATCCTAACATGGATGAACCGGGCGGGTACACTGAATACAGGAATCTTGAATGCGAGGAGGACGCAGATAAATTTGCACTGAAGTATGCAAATGCAGTGCTGCGCATGGTTGCAGCGATGACGGAAACGAAGGGGGAATAACAGGAGGGTTATACCTTACTCACCAAATAGATTCATTATAGTCGGTAATGTTAGTAAGTTTATCATTATCAAATTCTAATTTGAGTAGTGTTTTGTAAGAAGTCTTAAAACTGCTGTCATAAATACAATTGCAGTCTGAAATATGGTCTTTTCCAATTAAAATGTACCCGGAGTAATGCAAAGACAAATTCAGATTGCGGTATTTATGATGTCCCATATAATTAGGCACATTTTCGTCGAACCAACCAATGCCAACTTTGTATACCCTGTTTAGGGTATACTCTTGCGGAGAAACATGGACTCCGTTAATGTCGGGATATCGCCCGGATTTATCGTTGATATACAAATCAGATAAAATCAGAAAATTTCTTTTTACTTCGTAACCACACCAATAGCCAGTCTGACATGCAGTGCATAACATCGTTGGATATAAACCATAGTTCTTTGGGTTAAATTCAACAGTATCAGACATTGCAATGATGGTGTAGTCTTCATCATTAAATTTGCAACAATCTTGAATTTGAGCAGTCATATAATGTTACCTCCGAGATGAGCCTAGAAAGATTATAGCACATATATCGGAGGAAATATAGATATGGGTATGTTGCTTAAGTGAAAAAAGTACATGGAACTTTGAAAGTTGAAAAGATAAAGATGAAAAGGTTGAAAAAAGTATAAAGTTGTGTTAAAATATATTAAACTGTAGAAGTATAGAAAGAAACATTGGTAATTAAAAAAAGCAATATTATTGATGATAATTAATTTAAAAATCAGAGAATTATCAAAGATAATAATACTAAGTACATTTAAGGAGATTGGAAAAGAAATGTCTTATTATTGTGGAAGCTGGCTAGCAATGTAGCAAATAATATTACAAATTTAATTGATGATATAATGTTGAACAAAAAATTTTTTAATGATTGATTAGAGCGAACGAGAAATTTTCGGGTTGAGAAAATATAATGAAAAATAGCGTTTAATTGCAAAAAATTGAAGAGTATAGTAAGTTAATTGGAGAAACAAATGGAAGAGAACTGTCTCATATGTAATAAGAATGATTTTGTGTCACTTATAGTTAAAGTTGTAGATTTTTGCAATTTTGAATGTGAATTCTGCCGCTACTATTTAGAAAGAGAAAAACATCATTCAAGTCTTGAATTGGATACTTTTGAAAAATTGTTAGATAAAGCATGCGAGTATAATGTGTCACATGGGCATAGGCATTTAACTGTTATTTTTCATGGAGGAGAACCGTTGCTTTGGGGGTATGAAAACTTTGAAAAATCAATGAAGATTGAAGAAAAAATAAAACAAAAATATAGTGATTTCAAGTTTCACAACAGTATACAGACAAATGGTTCCTTGATATCAGACAAATGGGCACTTTTTTTAAAAAATAATAATTTTTCTATTGGAATATCGATTGATGGTCCTGAAAATATAAATTTTCACAGAAATAAAGCAATTTGTACAGGAAAGGTTTTAGAAAACATTAGGTTGTTGACAAAGCAGAACTGTAAATATGGTATCTTGTCTGTGATAACTGAACAACATCGCGATTATTCAAAAGAATACTATGATTTTCTTGTGACCAACAATATACATAATGTGGGATTTTGCTATTGCTTTGATACTAAGGGAGAGAATTCAGTATCCAATGAAACACTTTCATTCTTTTTGATTAATTTTTTTGAGTTATATTATAATGGCAACTTTAAGCTACATGTGAGGGAATTTGAATTTGTCATAAAAATATGTCTTGGAATAAGGGTGGAGGGGTGTACTTTTAGCTTTCGACGAAATTGCGGTAATTATTTTGCCATAAGACCAAATGGAGATATTTGCTTTTGTGATTCGTATGATTTGTCAGAGAAACCACTTGGTAATATATTAAAAATCGATTTTGAATACATAAAAAAATGTAACGAGTTTACTGACATAATTAGTAGAGTAAGTTCACATAGTAACGATGAGTGTGATAGTTGTGAAATACATAATATTTGTGGCGGAGGGTGTGCACGGCATATTCTGACAGATGGAAAACATGCTTTTTGCGATACTTACAAAATTTTGTATCCACATATATATGCAAAAGTAAATAAACTAAGAAGCAGATAACGTGAAAAGAATGCGAATGCATAGTGCAGAGTCTTTTGCGATTCATAATGTATAAAACATTGCAGATGTTTGGAAAGAAGGTGATAGATGATGAATGGAGAAGAAATAATTTTGAACCTAATAAATGAGAGCATTGCGTCTGGTGAAAATAGCTGGAGTGGAGATTGGGCACATGATTCCTGGTCAAATGATTCATGGCAAGATAGTCATGGATGGTAATAGAGAATATTTATGTTAAGGGAATTAGAGAAATGGAACTACTTGTATAGTGTTTATTTCTTTGATTCTCTTTGTATCAAAGATTGAGAAAATAATAATGCATAAAAATTTTGTTTTTGTATATCGTACATTATGTTGTTTTTGCTGGCAACTTATGATGAATAGTATATTTTGTAGATATATAAATAATAGCATTATGAAATGGAGATTAACATAGTGGGATATTTATTGTCAAAATACAATGTGATTGTAAAAGAAAAGGATAATAAGTTGTTGGTTTTTAACAGTAGGAGTCAAGCATTGTGTTGGATATCATCAGTTTTATATTCAAATATTTTAGAAGCATCAGCTAGTGAAGTGGATAGACTATATAAATTGGGAATTATTGTTGATGAGAAAGTTGATGAGTTTGAAGAAGTCATATTTGAAAAAAATGCGTTTTTATTTGATATGAATCCAACACAGGTAGGATTTGTTATTGCACCAACATTGTTATGCAATATGAACTGCCATTATTGTTTTGAGAATGGGGTAGATGATAAGTCAGTTATGTCAAGACAAGTGGCGGATGAGGGATTAGAGTTTATAAAAAAGCAGCTAGATAACAATAAACTAATACAAAGTTTACATATACGGTGGTTTGGTGGAGAACCATGTTTGGCGATAGATATTATCGAATATATTTCAAAAGAGTTGATTGAATATTGCTCAAAAGAGAATATTATCTATAATTCTATGATAGTTAGTAATGGACTGTTGTTAGATAAGAAAATGGCAAGAAGACTACATTCATTGCATATTGGAAGAGATAACAATTGATGGAATGGCAGAGTGTTATGCAGAAACAAAAGGGGTAAGCACAGAATGCTTTTACAAGGTGGTTAATAATATTGTTGAAATATGTGGTTTATTAAAGATTATTGTAAGAATCAATGTTACAGAAACTAATGTTGATGAAATTGAGTCATTAGCAAGATTTTTGTTAATTGATATGAAATTGAATGGAAAGATATGGATTTATTTTGAACTAGTAAGAAATTTTAGCCAAAACGATAAAAAAAATAGATTAACACCATATTTATTTGAGAAAAGAAGAGCAGAGATAATGAATCGTCTTATTAACGATGGATGTATTGATAGCGTGTTACATGATTTGCCGAGAAAAAACTTGTTCTCATGTGGAGCTATGCAATGCAAATCTGCCACAATTGGACCAGATGGAGCATTATATCGGTGTGATAATAATATAGGTAAAACTAGATATGTAATCGGTGATAGTAGAGATGGCTTTTATAGAAATAAGGTAGATATATCATTCCTTTTTGCTGATTATAAAAAGGAATGCTGTGCATGTAATATGTTACCGATTTGTGGTGGAGGGTGTCTGGAAGAACGTATTATTGAGAAAAGCGATCGGGCATGTCAAACGATGAAACAACGTCTCATTACTGATGTTAATGTTTATTTAAAGTATTATGAAAGGAGAAAAAAGTATGGAAACTGAAACAAGAATAGAAGTAATTAACTTCCCAAAGGAAAAAACAAATGACTCATATGGTTGTGGAACATACTGTCCAGCAGATTGTGGGTGTGAGAATGCATGGAATACTTGTTTTATTGGAGATTGATTAAATTTCTAGTAATTTCTTAACGACTTTTGTGACGATAAGATTACACAATCCAATAAAACAAAGAGATTCAAAGAAGATGTGCTGTTTGATTTGTTCTGCTTTATGGGAGCGCCTCAATGGTTTGGTAAACCTCAAAACCTATGTGGGTTAATCACTGATGACGAAGAACTCACGAACAGTTAGAGGCTTTGTCGTTTGCTAGGTTCAGGATTGTTTTGTGATCGAGGAAGATTATGCCACTATTTCCCGAGTATGTTGGAAGCTCCTTGTAGAATTTCAATATCATTAAGCACTTTGGAATTATTGTGTTTGTGAGGACAAAAAAGAGTGTGTGAATAAAACTCTGTAAGCGCTTTCTTCTATGGTAATGACCAGACTGGAGGCTCATTTGAGAGCCTTCAGATATTGCCTTATATGACAGTGGTGATTCGAATATGTCATAATCAGACGAAAATTTCCGCCTATAAAACAAGCTTTATAAGTTACTATGCGTGTAGTCGGCCTTCGTACATGATACACCGTTCTTTATAAACCTGCCCAAAGTTTTGAAGTGGTATCGTCTATTTCTTGGTTGCTTCAAAAGTGGACAGGTACAGAGCATTAATAATGCAGTATCGCTAGGGAAAGCACATCTCTGACGGTTAAGCTTGTGGTAGATAACATTCAAGATGCCTTTTCTCACCTCTGCAGAAAACTTGGAGAGTGGCGAAATAGCATCCATACAAGTTTTGTTTCCAACACTTTATGTAATTTGGACGCTTTCCACTCCATTTTTCAGTAATCCGCTCCAAAACACACAGCGTTTTTTTCTTTGATTGGAACCTGATAGATGCCTTTTAAATCAACACAAAACGGTCTACGATCTTAGTCAGCAACGTGTTTCATGGTATTTCTAATTTGATAAACTATACAATGTTGATACTCTGTTTTATGGCAAGCTGTAGCAATGGCTTCTTTGATGCCAGTTAGTTTATATGCATAGATGATTAGGTTCTCAAATTATGATAAATCATATGTAATACGCGTAGTTCCTCCTTATATATTCCAGAAGTTTCATTATCTAAAGTTTTATATAACTGCATTGCTTTATCAAGGTGCGTAAGGGCTTCGGCGTAACGTTCTGTACCTAATATTAATAATTTGCCATATAATGCAGTAGTCCGTGCCTCTGAGCTCATATGTTGACCAGGGTACCGTTGGTCGAGTCTATGATATATATCTAATGCTTTATTAATGTACGTTTCCGCGTTTTGTAATTTGTTTTGCCTTAATGCAATATTTAAAAATCTATTAATGTCATTACTATTAGAATCATCAACCAAATTATTATATATCAATTCTGCTAAATTAAAGTACGTCCATGCAACTTCTGTAGAGCATTCATCGCCTCTTGCTTTTGATAAAGCTAACCTTATTTCTAAAGCTTCTTTTAATAAAGCCTCTGTGTGTCTTTTGTTTTGCACGATTTCTTCTTCAGTAAGGTGTATTATACCATTTGATTCTTGTTTTGTATCAAAATTAATATTTCGCACATCTATTTTTGTATAGAATGCTCCTAAGTTGTCAAGACTCCATGCGTAATCATGCATTAAGCGGTAATGTTCAGGATGTGCTGAGCATAATATTTGACGTAACATTACTGCTTCTTTAAGATAGGTGTCGGCTAATGTTATTCTTATAATATCATTGTTTAGAGAATTACTTAATATGTATCCTAAATAGTCTAAACTTGTTGCTAAAATAAGAATATTATCATCTGTATCCCCTTTTTCTTGGATAATATGCTCAGCTATTTCAAGAGATTTTTTAAGTAAGTTTTCTGCTTCTGTATATCCGGATTTTGTATAAGAAAGCATATAACTATAAAAATACGTGCATTTCCAATACTGTTTTATGTCGATATTAGCATTTGTGGAAACCAAAGATGAATAATGATTATGTGCCTTCTTATAGTAGTAAATTCCTAAGTTTACATCGCCACGTCTTCTTGCATAATCTGCAATATTTATCCAAATGTTTGAAGATAAGTAATCGCCATTGTAAGTGAGACAGTCAACAAAAAGAAGCTTCCTTAATGAAAGTTCGATACTGTCCGAATCATGAAAAAATGTATTTTTAGTGATTGCAGAGATGAATTCATCGGAACATTTTCCGTCATTTATCATTATTTTTTTAATGTCCCAATATGTTTTGCTTGTCTCATGCGAGCAGGAGATAGCCTGATTTACTAAGGGATGAATAAAAAAATAGTCATCTTGTTGCGTAATCCATCCTTCTCTAACAAGCGGAGCTATATCCTTAAGGGAAAAACCCATCCAATTGTATAATTCATCAATAGAAACTCTCTCATTCTCACGTAAACAGTGAAAATCCCACAATATCAGTTGTTGCATTGGTTTTCTTGTTTTTAGATTAAAGAGTTTAAATAATTGGCTGGCAACTGTCTCATTGCCAATATCATAATAATTGTTGTTTGTGTTATCAGTTCTTAAAATTGTAAAATCGTGGTCAGTTTCTACAAATGTGTCATCTGCACAACTAAAGTTGTTAGTTAATAGTTTTTGATAATATTTGTCTAGTTTGTGAGAGTAATATAAACTTCCTTTTGCAAGTAACTCTATAATCATTGTATTATATCCCGCAAGAAAACACAGATTACTTACAGTTTCTTCATTAACCGCGCGATAACGGGATGCCCTAGGATTGTAGTGGTAGAATAACTCAATGCAATTTTTGCTGTTGTTGGCATCGCCTAAGTTTTCTATTTCAAAAGATGTATCATATCCTGGTAATCCTGAAAGTCTGGAAGTAATAATAATGGTCATATTATGCCAAGATGCCATTTTTATCAGTTCTTTGTCTTGCATAGGGTACTGTTCAATACTGTCTATATTATCAACATTGTCTATAACTAGTAATTTTGATTGAGTGTTATTCTTTAGAACTTTCTTTAATGTTTCCCATTTTTTTGAGACGTCATTTTCGATTACGGTATCATCATTATAATCAATAGAGATGCAGGATATCATACTCTGCTTGATATTACCAGAGTAATTAATCCATCCACAACAATCATATTGGTCTTTCAGATGGCAATATACCATACGAGCAAGACTTGTTTTGCCACAACCACCCATTCCGTGGAGAAAAACATTGGAGACATCTTTGCTTTGTATAGTATCAATAATGTATGAAAATTCTTTTTCTCGAAATAGTATTTTTTCAGCAGAACCTCGAATGACTATAGTATCGGTCAACTCTTGAGGTAATTCAGTTGAGGTGTTTGCTTTGCTTTTATTATAGGTTAATATTTGTTTCCCATTATTATCTTTTTTAAACGAAATATAATTCAACGAATTTAGTCTGGAATTAATAAATTTGCTATCTTTAAACACCTCGAGTGTATTTGCTCCTTTTTCGTTGTCGGGTCTAAGATAGCAAAAATAAAGAACATTAGCTAAAAATGCTCGAGCATCAATCTTATTCCAGTTGTTTAAAATGTTATTTTTGGTATATTCTCGATCCATTCCCACTATAGTTTCAGCAGTAATGTCATTATCGTTTTCTATTACTATGAGTATTGATTCTATGAAGGCTTTAATGTAATCGGATTTTATAACATCATCTAGAATATCATTACTTATCGTCATAAAGTCTGAATGAAGGATACCAACGTCAGTTTCATCATCTCTACAATAATCTTTGTAATAGTCAACAATTCTCCTTTTTAAATGAGAATCAGGTTTACAATTAATAATTGGTGAAATTTTTTGTGCAGAATACATATCGTCTTTATCAAGACAACATGCAAAAAGCTTTTCACATATATCTTCGTTTGATATTTTTTTATCATTTCTGTTTTTGGGCGCATTATATGAGCTGCCCTTTCTAAATTTTGTTATTAAAGTTAATAATACACCTATACATAAATACATGAAAAACATCTCCTCAAGTCTTAATGATTTGGTAAAAAAGTAACAAATCTGCATTTCTAGGTAACGTAAATGAAATAATTTTAAAATATAATGTTTGCATAGACAAGATGAACAATAATTTTATTCAATATTATACCACATATATATTGATAATTCTAGGCAGAATTAGAATGTATTGTGATTCGGGATAAGATTGGACAGCTGTTAATTGTTGTCAGTTATCTTTCTATATGTAAAATTAATATAAAATATTATAAACAGGAGGAACAAAATTATGACGGACAGAGGAAATTACAAATCAGATTATGATGTTATGCGTGACATGTACAGCAATGTCAAAACGGACAACTATGGTAACCAAAGCAATGCGCTTGCGAACAATACAGGAGATTGGCATGATAACCATGAACATGCATGGTATGATCCTTCGACTGGAAGATGTGGCTGGCACGGAAGCGAGTGTAATACCAAACACAATGGAAGATAAATTATCATTAAGTACAGCGTGCGCCTTGCTGATAAGGCAGGACGCTAGCTGTCTCACTTGTCACAAAGGGAGAATGATTAAATGAACGAGTTGGAGGTAGCGAAGAACCTAATCCGTATTCTGGTATGCTATGGTATCGTAAAAAATTGGAGTAAGGATGAGCTTTTTAAGATGTATGAGCAACTGGGAATACCAATGGATTTAGTAAAAGATACACTTTACAAGGAGGTGGAATAGAGTAGAGCGTGCGGATAATTAGCATGATTAGAGTTCTTTGTTTTTGGTATTGTTGAACTATAAAATGGGAAAGGAGGAGAGCAGGCCTATATCAAGAGTTTATTAATGCGAGCTGGAGGACGCAAATAATCTAATCAAAGGTAGTGCGAAAGTCGATTATGGACAGAGAGATTAATAAAGAAACAAGAGTAATTGATAGGTCAACTATGAAACGTTCAGAGTATATTACATGGCACCTTTTTTATATAATAGTTGCATTGGTTCTGGCGAACAGATTGTTATTTGTCACACTCCCTAGACTCTCGGCGATACAGAGCAGACTAATATTAGTGTTTGCAATAATACTGATATCGTTGGTGTTCTCGATTCCTAGATGGAAAAGGAACCGAACACAAATCGCTGTGATAGAGGATGTTATTATAGGTCTTGGGATGTATATAATCACAGCATATTGGAGGTTCTACAAGAATTGGTTTACAATAATTATCATCATATTATCTTTTACAACATTTATTGTATCAGTATGTGTATGGTTGCCCAAATATAAGGGCCAACATATATTTAATATTGAAAATAGATGTACTAAGAAGCGCGTATTCAAATCTAGGTTTTTGAGAATGTCAAACTTAACAAGTTTAATTATAACGGTGTGTATGTTGATTTTATCAGGTCCGATTATATACAATAAGCTTTTCTACGGGGGAATTAAGGCATCAACTATTAATAATGACTACGTTGTTGACCGTGGCGATAATTCAAGGCATTTGGATGAATATAAGGACGAACTTGAAATACTGATTTATGAAGATTTATGGAAAGATGCCTCGGTAAATGAGAGATTAAATGTAGCGCAGATTCTTGCAGATTGTGAAGTAAATAAACTTGGAATGTCCAAGATAAAAGTGATTATATCAGAAATGCCAACAGATGATTATCTTTCCGGTTACGATGAAGCTTCTAAAACAATGTATATTAATAAAGAGTTTTTACTTTCGAGTTCATCGAGCGATTTGTATACTATAATACTACATGAAGCCTACCATGAATATGAATATCGGTTGCTGGACTTATATACGAAAGCATCGCCTGATGAGAAGAAGTTGGAAGTATTTTTATATTGTGATGCATACCTTGAAGAGTTTTCTGACTACATAGATGATGCTGACGCTGATTATTATCATCAGTTATGTGAAATGATGGCAAGAGCATATGCGCGGAGGGAATTTGAAAACGCATGGAATGAGTTGGAAGAAGCGGTGCATAAAGCAGTTGCATAACATATATAAGCTTGGAGAATTTTTTCGAGAAGCACAAGAGTTAAATTATATGTACTAGAGGAGGATTGATATGCCGGTAATTTGTATGCTTAATAAACAGAATAGCTTAATGAAGGAACCATATGTATCATTTGATAAAAAGTATAAAATGATTATGGAGAAGCTTCACGGAAGTAAAATCGAACTTCCTGTGGGAAACGGAAAACAGGGACAGTTTTCTAACGGATTTTATAACTGTGATTATGCATACCAACGTAATATGATGATGAAGTTCAATTTTGTGAAGGTAAATCCGGAACAGGTTGAACTCAAAGCTACTAAAGACTGTACTTTTGTTCAGTGTACATATTCGTTCGAGTATAACGAATCTGATATGTTTGATTATCACTTATATCGTTTAAAAGCACTTATGCTTCGAGCGGATTATTTTTATATTCCGAAGGCAGAGTATTTGGAATTTTCATACAATGTGGATGAGAAAATTAATATTTACATGAATGCGATTGTTGTAGAACAGGCAGATGTTCTGCAGGTTTGCCACAGTATGATTAATCAGTTTGTTACTATTTATAGTTTGGATGACTGATGGATGATAGTAAAGAGAAAGAAGGTGTGTAAAATGGCAATGTTATTTACGTCAGATTTACATTTGGGACATAATAATGTTTTGCTTTCAAGGCAACAGTTTCAAGATATTAATGAGCATGATGATACGCTTATTTTCAAGTGGAATAACAAGGTGGAAAAGAATGATGATGTGTATATCTTAGGTGATTTAAGCTTTAGATCACCACATCATATTTCGTATTATTTGTCTCGTATGAAAGGCAGAAAGCATTTGATAATAGGTAATCACGACTGGTATTGGATACGTCATGTTGAGAATATGAATGAGTATTTTGAAACAGTAGATTATTTGAAAATGATTAAGTTTGAAAAGAAGCAAATCATATTGTGCCATTATCCTATGTTGGAATGGCCGGGAAGCAGATATGTAGAAGCAGAATCATCCTATTTGATTCACGGTCATATTCACGGTACTCAAGATCCGGAAGTGTATGGGCACATTAAGAGGTATCAACCACATGCACTAAACGCGGGAGTTGATATTAATGGATTTGAACCGGTTACATTCGAGAATTTAAAAGAGAACAATAATCGTTGGTATGAACGAGGATGAGAAGATAAGAAAGAAAAGCACTGCGAAATGATGGCAAGAGCATCTGCGTGGAGGAAATTTGAAAACGCATGGGATGAGTTGGAAGAAGCTGTTCATAAAGCTGTTGTATAACATATCTAAAATTATAATGATTAGGAAGGTGACGGATATGAATTTAGAAGAATTTAAGAAAAAAATGAAAGAAGATGGGATTGATCTTGTTTCTGACGCAGAGGCAAAAGTTATAGTGGGCATGATTGATTCGGATAAACAGGTAGAGAAGTTGATAGCATATTCAAAGTTATGTCGGATCAATCCTTTGGATATACAAAATGCCTGTAAAATATTGGAGGTTGACGGGAAAGATATATATGGGTTGAGTTTTAAAGACTTACAGAAACGTGTGGTTTCAAATAAGGAATCAAAGGGATTCAATACAAAGGATATAAGATTGGAATTCTGTCTGTTGTATGGAGAGGTGGCTGAAGCATTTGAAGCATGGTGGAAGAATAAGGCAGATTTGGATATGGAGCTTGCTGATATTGCAATCTATCTGATGGGAATTGCGGAACTAATGGGAATAGATCTTGAGTTGGCTATTAGAACCAAAATGGTTACTAACGAAAAGCGGACATATAAGATTATTCCTGGTGGAGGGGTGGAAAAGGATGCTCCTTAAGTGCCTATTCAGGAGGATGTAATTGTGAATTATATAATATCAGATATTCATGGCGCATTTAATGAGTTTAAGCAGATGCTAGAGAAAATAGAATACAATCCGGACTCGGATACAATGATTGTAGCAGGTGATGTTATTGACCGTGGAAGTGACTCAATAGAGCTTCTTTACTACATTAAAGATTTTGTAGATAGCGGTCAAATGATTCTACTGGCAGGTAACCATGAGTTTTTCTGCGCGGAATTCATAGAAGGCGGTTTATCAGTCGAAAAATATGCTGCATTTGGTGGCAGAGCTACAATTAAGGACATTATAGGCATGACATTAGAAAGCAAAACTCAGCTTCTGCATTTCTTGAAGAGTTTGCCGGTGTATTATGAAACAACAACCAGATATGGTAGAACAGTTGTTACACACTCAGGAATTGTAGCAGATTCAATTGTTGTTAATTATGACAACAGCATCAATGTAATAGAATCCATAAACAATGCAGTGAATAGAAATAAATTTGATTATCTTATATCCGATGATATACACAGATTGGATGTGCTTGAATTGGAGAGGCTTGATAGGTTTGTTATTGTGGGACATGTTCCGACAATGCTTTTGAACGATGGTAGCAACACGTTTTACAGAGAAGGTAAGTATATGTGCATTGACAGTGGTGCGGGATATCCTGAACGCGGAGGACAATTGTCGTGTTATTGTATTGAAACAGATGAACAGATATATTTATAACAAGGAGGAACAGATGACATTTGAGGACTCTTTATATGAAGCGAATTATATGATGGAGGAAAGAACATTTAATGAAGCTAATAAAAACACATCCGAACGTGAGATTTTATGTGAAACGGTTAAACTTCAGAAAATTTGTGCTTCATCCAAGAACGTGACCCTACTACAAATCAATAGTAAGGAAGGGGCATTTAAAGAGGTTTTGACAAATAAACCAGCAGGCTTTTTTGAGGGACTAAAAGACAGGACAGTTTATATATCCGGACTTAAGACATTTGATAACAAGAAATGTAAAGAAAAATGGTTTATTAGATCATGTATTGATGTGACGGATAGAGAAGAAAGCTTGGCTAATAGCGACTTATTCACGGAAGAAGAGAAGACTAAATTCGAGCATTATATTGAAAAATTTAGTCCTGATATTCAACACGATCTTTGCAAGAAAAAGATGGCATTGGCTGATAAAATGCAGGAAATACAGGAATCAGATACGTCAGAATTAACGTTATATAAGGAACCTGACGAATTAGATGCGTATTATAATACAGTTAAGAAGGTTATTCCCAAAGAGTTCCGTGATGCATATGAACAGGCACGTTATAGAATGCAAAAGTACAATATTTCGCCGTCTGAGAAAAGAAATTATATTAAACAGATGGCAGATATTCTGGATTTCGATTGGGTTGGAGATGCTGACTACAAGCTCATTGACGTGGAGGTCGTTAGAAAGAAAGTCAGGGAGAGGCATATCGGACATCGTAACCAATTGGAGGAAATCTATACAGAGTTGGAGGCAGCTAATATTTCAAAGAAGGCTCCCAAAATTATGGCGTTTATAGGGCATCCGGATACAGGTGTAAATCAGTTGGCAGAATTGATTGCATCCTCTATTGGAAGAGGATACTCGATTATTAATCTTGCAGGAATACACACGAAAGACACAGCAGCATTTACAGGTACTTCAAAAATATACGAGAATGCCCGGTCTGGGCTGTTGTACGAGCGTATCAAAGAGGCTGGAATCAGAGGAACGTTGATTATAGAAAATTATGATTTATGTGATTCAGAGATAAGAAACATTCTTGTTCCGATTATAGAAAATAAAAAGTTCTTTGACCAATTTGTTGAAGTTGAGATGGATCTTTCTAATATGATGGTAATAGTGATATGTAGCGATATTAAAGACATTCCTATGTCCTTGAGGGCTAATATGAGACACATTTATTTTCAGGATGCGGAGGAGAACGAGATTATTGAAACAATCAATAAAATTATAGTTCCGAGATATTGCTCAGAATATGGTATTGCTTTTCCAAAGAAAATTTCTGATGAGTGCTGCAGGACTCTTATCTACAAATTCGCAAATATGGATATGAACAAACTGGATGATGTTATTAGATCAATCATCGTTAAAACAGTAACCAAAGGTGGCAGAAAATTTTCGGATAGTAATATAAGAAATTTTAATGAGTTTGGTGATTACGATAAGATTCGTAATGCATATGTGAGAGACATAACGGCGGTAGAACATAAGTTTTTTACTTGCTATGATGAGTACCCAAAGTGTATTTGTAACAGAGCAATAAAGCTATTTGAAATTCTAAATTGGGGTAGCGATGAAAGCCAGAAGGAATACGCAAGAGATGTAATACATTACATTGCGAATATATTTAAGGGGGAAACAAAGCCGTTAGTTGTTGGTTCAGTTATTGAAGAATTAAATAAGACACACTATCTTCAAAATGGTTTTGGAGAAAAGATAGAAGCCGCTATTCTTTCAAAGGAACTTGAAAAGAACACGAACAAAATGATGATTATAGGTTTAAATGGAAGCGCAGGTACTGGTAAAAGTACCACAGCTGTTAGTATCGCAGCTGCATTACAGAGGAACTTTATTAAAATCAATGTAGGTGGTGCCGGTGGCGCGGAAATCATTAAAGGAGTAAATAAAACCGTGCATAATGCAGGCCCTTCTATGATTGTCAAGGAACTTGCTAAAAGCGGACATGGATGTTATTCGGATGTGATCATATTAGATGAAGTGGATAAGGCTGAGCCAGGCTTTTTTAATGCATTATATGAGTTTTTGGATCCAAATGAAGAGTTTATATATGATCAGTACTTAGAGTGTCATATTCCCAAAAACAATTTTCTTGTTGTTCTTACTTTTAATGACAGTAGTTGTATTCCTTTGCCAATCAAAGATCGTATGGAGATTGTTGAATATAGTAATTACTCGATTCAGGATAAGAAAATGATTGTAGCGAATTATATCTTGCCCAAATTAAAGAAAAAGTTTGGCATTGGTAGGCTGACGATTGATGATGATGCACTTGATTTATATGCTTATTATTACGATGTTATTCCAGGCATGCGCAGTGCTGAACGTGATTTTGAGTTTATTCTTATGAGCATTGCAAGGTCTGGTAGTGGCAGATTTAGTGATATTGTTAATATTGATAAGAAGCTTATTATGGGTGTCTTGGGAAAAATGAGAACATCTGGGCTGAATGATATTCCTCCATGCTCGGTAGGAAAATTTGGAATGGCGCAGGCTCTTGCAATTACCTCAGAAGGAATTGGTGTGAGCACGGCAGTTGAAACAGTGATTAACCCTTATCAAGAGAAAAATATTGTTGTAACAGGTTTATTGGAGGGTTCTTGCTTAGAGTCTGTATCGGTTGCGTGTTGCTTCGTTAATAACTACATACAGAAAGAACTGCCGAAGCTTCATATTCACATGACTGATGCGGTGAGGAAAGATGGACCGTCTGCAGGTATAACAATTGTTATGTCAATACTTTCCTGTATGCTGGGAAAAACAATCCCCAATGTTGCGTTTACCGGAAGCATCGACCTATATGGAAATATTGGTCCTGTAGGTGGTGTTTTCGAAAAATGTATAGCGGCAGAACGTACTTCGGTTGATAAGGTTATAGTTCCATCCGAATGCTATAGAAGTCTTGTAGATAGGAAAGAAATCGAGCGCTTGAAGGTTGAAGTAGTTCCTGCTGATACAGTTGAGGAAGTGATTAGGTACGTGTGGGGGAAGGAGGCATAGGATAGGTATGAATGAACATTTAGGCAACCGCATTGAGGATGCATATAGAACAATTTATGCTGGTGGAGGTGCTGATTTTGGTTTAAGCGTAGTTGAGTTAATAGCTGCATTTGAAAAAATGGTAGACCTGGGATTGATTGCTAATGTGACAGCAAAGAGAATAGAAATATTCCTTAGCGGAAATATGTGTTTGCCCAATATACAAGTGATTTCAAGATGTACTAACGATGTTGTACTTCTTGATACGGAAACTCATGAGAAGGATACGTTCGATCTTAGAGAGCTTATAATATGGATAACGGAAAATTTGTGTGATCATATTATGAGAAAAAAACTGTGTGGCAGAAATACATATGAAGGAATTAAAAACGTTCTTGAAAGTTATGTAGATAAAGAACACCGTTTTGTGAAAGATGAAAGTTGGATTGATTTCTATTCATGTGAAAATAGAGTTTTTTATACCAGAAGGACAGGAGAGAAAATTCATTTATATGTGCGGGAAGAGTGTGTAGATGATTTACCGTTTCCCGGGAGGGATGAGAATTATAAGGACGTCAGAATTGTGAAGGAAAGTCTGCTTGATGGAAAAATATATTATCTTTCAGGGGGAACAGTGTTTGTAGAGACTAGTTGCGGTTATATAGCTAAAATCAAGTATGTTGAAGGCGAAAGACATAGGTATTCTAAAATTAAAGGTTTAATCATTGATCAGTCAGAAGGTAAGAGACTTTTCTTCGTCGATGCATGTAAGCTTGTGCAATTAAAGTCTAATGGCAGAAAAACAGTGCTTGTAAATAATGCATTACCAATAATGACAAGCATATCAGAAAACAAAATATTCTGGAAAAGCTGTGTGAGAAAGAAGGATTTTGATGCGACGAGCGAATTCAATGGTGTGACATATGACCAGATAGTCCATTGCCTGGATACCGATTGCGTAAGTAAAGAAATACTTTGGAAGGGATTATTATTTACGTTGTATGATTTCGACTATATGGAGTTTGATAATAAGATAGGAAATCGACTTAGGTTTGCAAATATTTTTGATAAGCTTCCGATACCATTTACGATGGGTGAGATAGGTAAAAGACTTTCAGCAATAGAAGAACTTTGCTATGACGGGAATATTGTTAAAACAGAAGGATATATAGAAGCCATGAGCTATCTTTTTGCTGTTGAAAATAACCAATTGGACGAAAAGCGAACAATTAATGCGTTGAGTTATTTGTTGGACAATGTAACACAGAATCCGTATGAAAAGATCAGATGTTGGTCCGAAACAAGAGTTATCAACTGCTTTGATTATATCTTTAGAAATATGGACAAAAAAATTGCCCGGGAAAAAATGAAGATGATGATGAATGATGTTTCCGGCGATGAATTTTTTAAGAAACTGAATGAAATAATTGATTTAAGAATTGCCGAATTTGAGCGGTTGGATAAAGAGCATCATAAGAAAAACGAGAAAAAGGGCAAAGGAGACAAGGACAAAAGAAAAATATCACAGGAGGATAATGTGGAGGATACTTAATATAAGTTATGTTTAGCAATTGTACAGTTAATGTGTACTCGACAATATAAAGGAGGTAACAAAATTGGAAATGATACATACAAGAAAAATTATTTTTGTAACATCTAACCAAGGAAAAGTTGAATCAGCCAATAAGTACTTTGATGGTAAGGTTGTATTTGATACATATGACTATGAAATACCCGAAATAAGAGGTTCATTGAATGAAATAGCTGTTGCGAAAGTAAAAGCTGCATATGAGAAAACAAGTGCTCCAACCATAGCAATGGATGCGGGGTTTGTAATTAATGAACTTAATGGCTTCCCAGGTAATTATGTTAATTTTGCACTTGGTACAATTGGAATTAAGGGAATTCTTAAACTTATGGAAGATAAAGAGAAACGTGAGTGTTCCTTTGTTCAGTGCCTTGCGTATTATGACGGAGAAGATGAACCTAGAATATTTTATGGAAAGCATCAAGGGCATATTACATATGAAGAGCGGGGTGTTATTAGTAAAGACGACTGGTCGGAATTGAGTCTTATCTTCATTCCCGAAGGGGAATGGAACACAACAGGAAGAACATTAGCTGAACTTACCCATGAGGAGCGCGTTAGAATTACAAGAGATAATGACAATAGCGCATTTGCGAAATTTAGGGATTGGTATTTAAACACTATGAAAAAATAAATTAAAAAACGGATTGGAGTGTGAGAATGATGAAGAAGATATTTAAACTAATGGTAGTAGCTATGTGTGCATTTGTTGTCATTGCAATTATTAAGTGTAATAAAGAGACAAATGTTTTGTCAAATGAGTTTGCCGACGAGGTAAACTGCAGTGATCTGTATCAAAATATTACTGCGGTAAAAGAACTTCCTAAGGATGCTGTTTTCGAAACAAACAGTTCAAATGCCAAATTAGCAGATGGCAAGTTTAGCAGATATTACACTGCGTTAAATGCTGAGCAGAAACATTTGTATGACCAAATCGATGCAGGAATTAAAACATACCCTACAAACGCTGCAAATATATATGGTGTAAATTTTTCACGAATGAGCGAACAGGAATTATTTGATACCATATGGAGTTGGTTCTATTCCAATCCTGATATATATTGGATTACATCAGCTTGCAATTATTCTTACAATTCGCATGGAGATATTACCGGGGTTTATTTTGTATCTTATGACTGCGATGTTGAGACTTTTCTAAATAAGGTTGAAAGCGTTAAAGAAGCCGCATTGCAGTATGATACAAATTATGATAGGCTTCATGAAATTCAGAGACTAGTCTGTGAGAATAATATCTATGATTATGATTTTGATAATAACTTAACGTTTAATCAAACTACATATTCTGCAATTGTTGGAGGCAAAACGGTCTGTGCTGGCTATGGAAGAGCTATGAATTATATTGCAAATTTGTGCGATATTGATGTGGAAAGCGTTGTAACACCGGAACACTTATTCAATTACTACATAGAAGGTGATTATGCTTATTTAATGGATTTAACCTGGGATGATGCAGAACCTGTCAGATACAATTATTTCTTAATTGGAAGCGAAACATTAAATAAAATTGATAATTCAACACATCATACAGCACTTGAATATAATGTTTTTCCTACACTTGCGTTGTCGGATTATGCAAAGCCATATGAAGAACCAGAGACAACTGAGCCAGAGAAAATTATCGAAGTAGAAACGACAACTCCAGAGGAAACAACGCCATACATAGAACCTACCACACCTTATGCAGAGCCAACGCTGCCATACATAGAACCTACCACACCGTATATAGAACCAACAACTCAGGAAGAGATAATACCTGAACCTACCACAATATATGAAGAACAAACTACGCCTTACATTGACACAGAGGCTTCGTTTGTTGCGCATAGAACACAGGCAGAAGCTGATGAGATGTTAGATCGTAATCCAATAACCTTAATACCTTATAAGGGTAATAATTATGTCGGTGAATCATATGTAATATTTGTTCTGCAGTATCTGGAATCACGCGAAGAAAATACCGAAGTGAAGGAGATATATTTTAGTCAGGATGAAAATATTGCGTTCTGGGAATGTGGACTTTTCTTAAAGGCTGGTAAAAAGAATGGTACGACAATAGTGGGTGTTAAGGCATGCATTGATGGCGTGATGCGTACAGATCATATAATGGTTACAGTAAACAATGGAAAATTTGTTAGTATCATGTTTGAAAAACATTAGATAAAGCAGAATAGATTGAGAACAGATGAACAACATTCGATCATATGGTTGTTGTTTGTTATCCCCCGCCCCCATAAATTATTTTATGTCCGGGCGGGGATTTTTTTGAGAAAAAATACAGTTGACAGTCACGGTTAGTTTGGACTAACATAATCGAGAATTAGCTAAAAGTAATGAGTTGACAAATTGTATCGTCCGTCGGACAATCAGTATATGAGGAGCGACATTCGGAAGGAGACATATCAATGACAGTTCAGGAATGTTATGAGCAGGCAGGACTCGATTATAATGACGTTAAGGACAGAATTGGAAATGAAGCCATAATTAAGAAATTTGCAATTAAATTTCTCAGTGACAGAAGTTTTAAGGATTTGGAAGACGGGATAGATGAAGGCGACGGGGAGAAGGCATTCCGCGCAGCACATAATATGAAGGGTATATGCCTCAATCTCGGCTTTACACCGCTATATGAGGCTGCATGTGAGATAACAGAGAAGTTAAGAGGAAGAGAAACAGAAGGAAGCGCACAACTGTTTGAAAAAGTACGGGCAGAATACATAAAGCTGACGGACTGTATCAATAAACTTGCAGCGGAGGATTGACAATTGGGAAAAGATATAGAGATGTCGCATTTTGGCATTGACCAGCAGCAGGAGATTAAAGAGGGACTTCAGGCGGGACTGGATGTATCCGTATATGCTAAACCTGAATTTTATGCCATACAGATGCGCCAGATAAGACTCGGACTTATGGCAGGATTGCCGGTTGGGATTTATGCGTCCGACAAATATGACTGGTTTCAGATGGAGGAAATCAGACTGGGGCTTGAACATAAAATAGACATTAATAAATATGCAGACCCTTCAGTACCGTTTGATACCATGCGCCAGATAAGGGAAGGCCTTGAGCATGGAATAGATTTGTCCGCCGCAGGGAATCTTCCGGCAGGCAAATTAAGGGAATTTAGGATGGCAGCCTGTGAGGGCATAAATATCGGAAAATATATCAAAGCAGGTTATGATGAAGAACAGCTTAAACAGATAAGAACAGCACTTGAGAAAGCTCTTGATATAGACCCATACATAAATCCTGCGCAGCGCGGGGCGTCCATAAGGGAAATCGCGCTGGGAATCGGCAAGAATCTGGATGTGAAGACATATGCCGACGAACAGATGAACTGGCAGCAGATGAGGGAACTGAGGAAGGGACTTGAACATAGAATTGATATATCGGTATACAATAACTGGATGTATTCATGGCAGCAGATGCGTGAGATAAGGCTCGGACTTGAAGAACATCTGCCGGTTGAAGAATACAAGAGTTTAATGTACACGGCAAAGGAAATGAATAAGCACCGGCTGAAACTCATGCAGGAAGCCAATAAAGCCAATGATAAGAACGAAGAAACGGGAAAACAGTATGATGATTTTACGCTTCTGATGGACGGAAAGCAGATGGAAGCATTTATTCAGGTATCCGCTGCAGGTATGAAGATACCGAAGGAAGAGATAATGTCGGCACTTGAAGACTGCGGTATAACATATGGAATAGATGAAGCTGCTATTGATGATATAGCCGGTAACGGAGCGCAGGACACTATGATAACCATAGCGAGAGGCAGACAGCAGGAAGCCGGTAAAGACGGATGGTATGAATTTCTTTTTGACAGTGAAGCCGGGAAACATCCAAAGCTTAATGAAGACGGTTCTGTGAATTATAAGAATGTGAAGTGGTTCGAGATAGTCAGAAAGGGTCAGAAAATAGCCATATATCATAAGGCAGAACCGGGTATGCCTGGCTGCCGTGTGACAGGAGCGAAGTATGACGGCAAGGCGGGAAAGGAAATACCGCCGGTCAAGGGACATGGATTTTCCATAGCACCTGACGGAGTGACATATGTAGCAGATATTGATGGCAGAGTTGTGTATAAGGATGGGATGCTTGAAGTCACAAGTGTGCTTGTATTGGGGGAAGATGCAAGTACTGCCGGAAATATTAATTTTAACGGCTCGGTATATATACGAAACAGCATCGGCGAAGGCACTGTTGTGAAAGCAGCAGGTGACATAATTGCTGACGGATTCATAGAGTCCGCACAGCTTGAGGCGGGCGGCGATATAATCCTGAAGGAAGGCACCAATGCGGGAGGCCGCGGGCTTTTAAAGGCAGGCGGTAATGTGATGGGCAAATTTTTCGAGAATGCAACGATTGAGGCCGTTGGAAGCGTAAAAGCCAATTACTGCCTTAACAGCAATATTGTTGCGGGCAGGAATATCATCATATCGGGAAGATACGGTATGATAACCGGTGGAAATGCATATGCCGGCAGGAAAATAGAATCATATAATATAGGCGATGCGGATGGTACGGCTACCTTATTAAATATAGGCAAACCGAATAATTTTGCC
>ENA-OPCS01000149-OPCS01000149.1-human-gut-metagenome-genome-assembly--contig:-NODE-149-length-61922-cov-2.550326_pt1 | contig 61922 bp, 65 predicted proteins | sample MGYA00241256_ERZ501492 | MGnify/ENA primary metagenome ERZ501492 (study PRJEB25962, sample SAMEA2042512) | human gut metagenome | biome: human gut; feature: human-associated habitat; material: faeces... | reverse complement strand
AGTGCCCGTTTGCGGCGGCATTGTGCTTTTAATGGAACGCATGGATAAAATTCTTGAACTTAACAAAGAAGGCATGTACATGGTTGTTGAAGCCGGAGCCAGAACTTTGGAAATTCAGGAATACGCCAATAAAGAAGGCTTTTTGTATGCAGGCGACCCGTGCAGCGCCGACAGCTGCTTAATCGGCGGCAATATTGCAACCAACGCCGGCGGCAACAAGGCTGTGCGTTACGGCACTACCCGCAATCAGGTTTACTCTGTTGAAGTTGTTACCCCTACCGGCGATATTGTAACGCTTGGTTCCACCCTTAAAAAGAACAGCACTGGCTACTGTTTGGAGCAGCTTGTAATGGGAAGTGAAGGCACTTTGGGCATCATTACCAAGGCCACTCTTAAACTTTTGCCGCTGTGCCCTTATAAACTGGATATCCTCGCTATCTTTACCGAACTTGACAAAGCCATCGGCGTTGTGCCGAACCTGATTAAAGCAGGCCTGAACCCGACCAGCGTTGAGTTTATGGACAACGGCTTTGTACGCAGCGCCAGCGATTACTGCGAACTGAAAATGCCGCATTACGAGGACGGTTATTATGTAATTATTACGGTTGAAACCTTTAACGAAGAAGAACTGGAAAGCAAAATGGAGCAGCTTGACGAAATCTGCACCGAAAGCGGGGCAACCGATGTTCTGGAAGCTGACGAGCGCGTATGGAAAATCCGCCGCAACTGCCTGGAATCCACCCGTGTGCTGAGCCTTATCAGCACTTCGGACGATTTGGTTGTGCCGGTTGATAAAATTGCCGAGTGCATTGAACATCTTAACGAAGTTTCCAAAAAATACAGCTTTAAACTGTTGTGCCTGGCACATGCCGGTGACGGCAACCTGCATTTCCAGATTCTGAAATGCGATTTAAGCGAAGAAGAATGGGAAAAACAGCTCAGCGAGTTTCATGCAGAAGCATATGCTTATGTTTACAGCCTTGGCGGACGCCTGAGCGGCGAGCACGGCATTGGCGCCAAGAAGCTGCCCGCTATGGAAAAATATACCGACCCTGTCGAAATGAAAATGATGCGTGCTATTAAAGCCGCTCTTGACCCGAAAGGAATTTTGAATCCGGGCAAGGTATTTAACGTTCGTTAAAAAATAAAATCCTCCGCTTTGTGGCGGAGGATTTTTTAGTTAGTAACAGCAATGTTTTCCTTTGGTATTTTCTGCCAGTCAAATAAAGGAAGAAGTTCTGCTGCTTTCACAGGTTCTTCTTTATCAATCAGCTCGGCTAAAAAGGCGAGCCTGCCGATAACTTCTTCCGGCGTATAACGGCTGCGCAGAGCGCCCATGTCCAAATCCATGTCGCGTTTGGCAAGGCGGCGGCCGTCGGGCGCGGTTAAAAGCGGCAAATGCCCAAACTGCGGCGGCTTAAAGCCCAAAAGCCTGTATAAATAAAGCTGCGGCGCGGAAGAACTTAACAGGTCGCGCCCGCGTATTACTTCCGTAACTCCCATAAGCGCATCGTCAATAACAACGGCCAGCTGGTAGGCATAAATGCCGTCGCTGCGGCGCACGATAAAATCGCCCCATTCGCGGGCAAGGTTCAGGTTTTGCCTGCCGTAGTGCCTGTCGTTAAAGGTGATGGTTTCATCCGGCACTTTAATGCGCCAGGAATGTTTATGGCTTTGCATTTTAGTGCGGCGTTCATCTTCCGTTAAATTGCGGCAGGTGCCAGGGTAAATAAACTGCCCGTCGCTTGTGTGCGGCGCGCTTGCGGCGTGCAGCTCGGCGCGGCTGCAAAAACAGGGGTAAATTAAATTTTGTGCGGCCAGTTTTTCAAAAAATTCTTTATAAATTCCGCTGCGGCGGCTTTGGTAAAATTCATCCGGCGTTTTGCCGGGAAAGGCGCCGCTGTCCCAGTCGAGCCCCAGCCACAGAAGGTCATCCATTAAAAGGCGCGCTTTTTCTTCCGTGCAGCGCGAAGTGTCGAGGTCTTCAATGCGCAGGAGCATGCTGCCGTTTTGCGCGCGTGCGCTCAGCCAGGCCAAAAGTGCGCAGAATATATTGCCGAGGTGCATTCTGCCGCTGGGTGAAGGGGCGAAACGCCCGCAGATTTTAGCGTCAGCCATTGTGTCAGCTCCTTTTTGTTTTAATTATACTCATTGTAACATTGATTAAACTAATTTTACAGGTTTTTTGCAGCTTACTTTTACTTTGCTTTTTTGCCTTTTTGCTGTAAAATATAATTATGTGGGCGTATGCCCGTTGATATAAGGAGGAATATTTTGGTAAGAAAAACTTCTGAAATGGTAGAAGCTGGCATTTTGGCGGCTATTGCCGTTTTGTTTGCTATACTCGGCACTTATCTGCCGGTGCTTGGCGTTATTTTTAATTTTCTGTGGGCAGTTCCGGTAGCGGTTTGCGGCATGCGCAACGGCCTGCGCTGGAGTATAATGACTTTAATTGTAGCGGGCGCGGTTATAGGTTCGCTGCTCGGGCCGGTGCAGGCTCTTTCCGTAATGGCCATGTTCGGCCTTTTGGGGCTGGCGCTGGGCGAGTGCATGTACCGCGGTTACACGCCTGCCAAAACTCTGGTATATAGTTCTGCGGCAACCTTTGTTTCCATTTTATTAAGCATGGGGCTGGCAATGCTTGTAATGGGCACCAATCCCGTGGATATAATGTTCAGCGGCCTTGAAGAAGCCTTAAATGAAACTCAGGGTTATTACAGGGCTGCCGGAATGAGTGAGGAGCAAATTGCAGCGGCTGTGCAGTCCAATAAAGATATGATTGAGCTTATCCGCTTAATCCTGCCCGGCTCGCTTATTGTATGTTCGCCGATAATTGCTTTTGCCAATTATATGGGCTCGCGTAAAGTGCTTTCCAAAATGGGCGTTGCTTTTGCGCCCCTGCCGCCGTTTAAAAACTGGCGTGTATCGGAATATTTAATCTGGCCTTTTGCGCTTTCCATGGGCTTTATGGCAACTTATCCGGACGCTCCGAAGCTGGCTTTTGAAATTGCCATCAATATTCAAACCGTAACCAGCGTAGCCTTTTTATTTCAGGGCTGGGCTGTAATTTACTGGTGGCTTGAGAAAAACGGCAAGCCTTTATGGCTGGGAGCAGTAAGCGTAGTGCTGGCATTGTCGGTGCAGTTGGTTTCTACATTTATTGTACTTCTGGGTGCGTTTGAATCTGTGTTTGACAATCGTAATTTAAAAGAACGCAGCCTGTAAAGGGAGCGGGTAAAATGTTTAACAAAATCTGGAACTTCTGGAATGATATGAAAGTGCCGTTAGGCATCATCGTTGGATTTACAGTTGTACTGGCCTTTTACGGCTGGTGGTGGCTTGCCGTTGGCCTTGCGGCGATAGGCTGCTTTTACTGGTATGCCAGACGGCAGTTTTACAGCAAAGAAGTGCAGTTTAACGGCTACCTTGATACCATTGTGCGCAATATTGAGCGCACCAGCCATTATGCCGTAAGAAACCTTGACGTGGCTATGGCCGTATTCGGGCAGGACGGCAAATTACAGTGGAAAAACGAGCTGTTTGTGGAATATGCAGGTTTTGCCGGGGTGAAAAATGTAGACGGCAAACGCCCGGAAGAAATTTTTGACCTGCCGGAAAACGCCTTTGACGCTTTGAGCATTAAAGACGGTGAACGCCTGCTTTTAATTAACGGCCGTTATTACCGCCTGCGCCATTGCCGTGTGCTGGCAGGTGAAAGGGCCGGCAAAAAAGAAAGCAAAGGCTACAGCCTGATATTTTATTTAACGGATGTTACGGATTTTGAACTTTTGCGCCAGAAATACGCAAACGAAAAACTCTGCCTTGCTTATGTGCGTTTTGATAATTACGAAGACGTAACCAAAGGCATGGGCGAAAGCACGCGCGCCAATATTTCCGGCGAAGTAAACGAAGTCCTCAGCAAATGGGCCGAAGAAGAAAACGGCTTTATTCTTGCCAACAATAAAGAAAGTTTTCTGGTAGGTATCAACCAGGCTTCTTTGCAGGACTTAATGGAAAAGAAGTTCCCTGTTTTGGATAAGATACATGAAATACAGGTAGGCAATAAAATTACGCCTACCATCAGCGTGGGCATTGCCTGCGACGGCCGCAGCCTGGAAGAAGTAAGCCTTAACGCTGCCAAAGCGCTTGATTTGGCGCTTGGGCGCGGCGGCGACCAGGTTGTTGTGGCAATAGGCGGCAGCTTACAGTTCTTTGGCGGCATTACAACTGTTACGGCCAAAAGCACGCGCGTGCGTGCCCGCATTGTGGCGCATACCGTGCATGAACTGATGGTTTCTGCCGAAAAGGTTTTTGTAATGGGCCATACAATGGAAGATTTCGACGCTATCGGCAGTGCTATCGGCATGGCAAAAATGGCACGCAGCCTTGGCAAGGAAACCTATATCGTTGTCAGCGGGCAGAACGAATCGGTGCGCAAAATTGCCGAAACGCTGCGCAGCAACGATATGAAACTGATGGATGAAGACGATGTTTATGCGGATATTATGGTAGAGGAAGAAGAAGCGCTGAAGCATATTTCGCCCAAGTCGCTTTTGGTTCTGGTTGACCATCACCGCAAAATGCTCTGTGCCAGCCAGAAAGTGCTGGACGCTATTCCGTGGCGTATTATTATCGACCATCACCGCCGCGCGGAAGACGCCATTAAAAATACCACGCTGCAATATATGGAACCGTCATCGTCATCTACAAGCGAACTTGTAACGGAGCTTGTGGGCTACTTTAACGACAGGCTGGAATTTACCAAAGGCGAGGCAACTGCGCTTTATGCCGGTATTGTTGTTGATACCAAAAACTTTGCCGTGCAGACCGGCGAGCGTACCTTTGAAGCGGCAGCACTTCTGCGCCGCAGCGGTGCAGACCCGAATATGGTGCGCCAGCTGTTTAAGGATGACCTTGATTCCGTACAGGTTAAATCGCGCCTGGTGGCAGAAGCTGAAATGCCGGAGCCCGGCATGGTAATTTCTGTTTACGAAAATGCGCCCAAAGAAGTTAAATCGTCTGTTATTGCGGCTCAGGCAGCCGATACAATGATTAATATTACCGGCGTTTGCATGAGCGTTGTTATAACCGAATATTCCGTTGACGGTTCTTTGGGCGTAAGCGCCCGCAGCGACGGTACCGTTAACGTACAGATTATTATGGAAGAACTGGGCGGCGGCGGACATCAGACAGTAGCCGGCGTACAGCTTAAAAATATCAGTGTTGAAGAAGTTAAAAAACAAATTATCGCGTTAGCGAAAAAACAGTTAGAGGAGAATGATAATGATGAAAGTGATTCTGCTGCAGGACGTTAAAAATTTAGGTAAAAAAGGTGATATTGTAGAAACCGCAGAAGGCTATGGCCGCAACTACCTGCTGCCGCGCAAAATGGCAAAGGAAGCCAACGCAGCCAACTTAAACCAGGCTAAAAAAGACCAGGCAACGCAGGCACACCGTGCCGCTCAGCGCAAGGACGAAGCTGTAATGCTTGCTGCCCAGCTGAAAAAAGTACACGTTGTTGTTAAAGTGCGCGTAGGCGAAAACGGCAAAATGTTTGGCAGCGTAACCAGTAAAGACGTTGCTGAAGCCTTAATTGAACAGACCAAACTTGATATTGACCGCCGCAAGGTAGAACTGAAAGGCGCTGTAAAAGGCATTGGCGAATATACCGCTGTTGCCAAACTGCACCCGGAAATTTCTGCCGAGTTTGCCGTAACCGTAGCGGCAGAATAAGGCATTTGTCATGATTGACAGAGTACCACCGCAAAATATAGAGGCAGAACAGGCCGTTTTGGGCGCAATGCTGCTTGAAAGGGAAGCCATTGCCAAAGTAATGGAAAAACTGCGCTCCGAAGATTTTTACCGCGAGGCGCATAAGGTTATTTTTAACGCCATGCTGGAACTTTATAACCGCAATGAAGCAGTCGATTTGGTAACGGTAACCGAAGTTTTAAAAAAGAACGGCAAGCTGGAAGATGTTGGCGGCATTGCATATGTTACTTCGCTGGCTAATTCCGTGCCTACGGCGGCCAACGTGGTTTACCATGCAGGCATTGTCGAGGAAAAGTCCATTCTGCGCCAGCTGGTGCGTTCCGCTACGGAAATTGCGGAACTTGGCTACGAAGGCAGCGAAGACGTAAGCGACATTATTGACAGCGCCGAAAAGAAAATACTTGATATTTCCAACCGCAAAAAGGATACCGACTTTGTGCCGATTAACAACATTGTTATGGATTCCTTTAAGGATTTGGAAGCATTAATGAATAACAAGAACGGCTTAACAGGCCTGCCGACCGGTTTTGTTGATTTTGACAACCTTACCAGCGGCCTGCACGGCAGTGATTTTATTATTCTGGCAGCACGCCCTTCCATGGGTAAAACGGCGCTGTCGCTGAACATTGTGCAGAACGTTGCTATCCGCAGCGGCAAGCAGACGGACGGCAAGCCGAAAGTAGTTGCTTTTTTCAGTTTGGAAATGAGTAAGGAGCAGCTTGTACAGCGTATGCTCTGCGCCGAAGCAAATATCGATTCGCAGCGTCTGCGTATCGGTGAACTGCGTGACGAGGACTGGATTCAGCTTATACAGACAGCCGATTCTTTAAGCGCCGCGCAGATTTATATCGATGATACGGCAGGCATAACGGCTATGGAAATGCGCAGCCGTGCGCGCCGTTTAAAAGCTGAACACGGTCTTGATTTAATCGTTGTCGACTACTTGCAGTTAATGCAGGGCAGCGGCAAGCGTAATTTAAGCGGCGACCGCCAGCAGGAAGTTTCCGAAATTTCCCGTTCGCTGAAGGCACTGGCGCGTGAACTGAATGTGCCGATTATAGCACTGTCGCAGCTCAGCCGCAGTGTGGAATCGCGCCAGGTAAAACGCCCGATGCTTTCTGACCTGCGCGAATCCGGCTCTTTGGAGCAGGACGCCGATATTGTAATGTTCCTGTACCGCGAAGATTACTATAACCCTGAAACCGAAAATAAAAACATAACGGAACTTATCGTCGCCAAGCACCGTAACGGCCCGGTTGGCACGGTAAATCTGTTCTTCCACAAGCAATTTACCAAGTTTGTAAGCCTTGCTAAAAGGGAAGAATAAAAGCATCAAAAACTCTCGTACATTACGTGCGGGAGTTTTTGATTTTCAAGCTATATTAAAAGAAAAATCAAAAAAGATGGACATTATAAGTCCATCTTTTTTGCTATAATAAAAGCGAGAAGGTGATAAAATGATGAAAAGTTTTAATAATAACAGAAAGCTTGAAATATATGCCAAACTAATGGATGGCAGATTTATAGATAAGGAAGAAGAAGCAGATTTTTACTGTGTTTCTTTAAAAACAATTCAGCGTGATTTAGAAGCGATTAGATATTTTTTGGAAAATTATAGCCATAAATATAGGCTTGTATATGACAAAAAGCTGAATATATACAGACTTAATAATTGTATAACTTCAATATCAGTACCAACAACAATAGCATTGATAAAAATATTGCTTGGCACTAAAGCTTTTACGAAAAAAGAATTAAAAACTATAATTAAAGAATTATTTGTAGAAGGATACGGATATTGGGGCAGATTTGATAAATATGGTTGTAGTTCATTAGCGGAAGAACAGGATGATTATATAAAAAAGATAATTCAAAATGAACTTTTTAATTACAGAGAACCGGCGCACGGCAAAGCTATTTTAAATATGATAGACAAAATTGCCAAAGCTATTGCAGAACAAACGATACTTAAAATATGGTATAAACGTATGGATGGAAGCCTTGTGATACGCGAAATAAATCCGGTTGCAATTTTATTTTCCGAATATTATTTTTATATGCCTGCGTATTTTACAAATAAAGAGGCTCCTGACGATTATGTAAACGGTACATTAGTGCCGGTTATTTACAGAATTGACCGTATAGAACAGTTAATTGTTACTGATAAACATTTTAAAGTAGATTACTTAATGCGGTTTCAAGACGGCGAATTTCGTAAGCGTATACAGTTTATGCAGACTGGTATGCTTGTAAAAATAAAATTTTATTATAACGGACCTTCACTTGAAGCGGTTTTAGACAGAGTACCAACCGCTAAAATTTTAGAACACAATCAAAAAGGCTGGCTGATTGAAGCGGAAATGTTTAATAAAGGCATTGAGATGTGGCTGCGCAGCCAGGGCGATATGGTTGAAATTTTAGAGGAAAAAGAAATAAAAAACAGAACATATTAAACTATAAAGATAAAAGGGGTGTCGGATTATGTATGAAAAATTTGCTAAAAACGAACTGAAAAATAATTTATTTGAATATGCTACGAGCGAACTTTCGCAGGACGCATTTATTTGCTGGCTTGCTTCTTATGCACATGAAGAAGCCGAAAAGGATGCAGCGCTTAACGAATGTGCAAGAAAAATGCTGGAAATGTTTGTTCCGGAATTTGAAGGTAAAAATTTTAAACTGCTTAACGTTGAGCGCCAGGTTGATAATGTGGATGTTTTAGTAACCGTGGAATGCGAAGAAAAGATTTACAAAATTATTGTAGAGGATAAAACATACACTTCTGAACATGACAATCAGTTAAACAGATATGTTGAAGAATTAGCAAAAAAACATGAAGAAAATGCTGTTATAGTAAAAGGAGTTTATTACAAAACAGGTTTCCAGAGCGATTTGAGCAGTGTTAAAGAAGCACATTATGAAATAATAAGTAGAGAAAAAATGCTTGATTTAATGCAGCAGTATGTAGATAAAACAAACAACCAGATTTTTATTTCCTATTACAATTATTGGAATAGCAAGCAAAATTTAGTTGAAACTTTTAAAACCCTTCCAGTTGTTGATTGGAGTTGGTGGGCGGTTTATGGATTTTATGATCATTTGCATACTAAAACTGACTTTTTGGATAATCATGAATTTAAGAGCAATTATAGTTATGTGGCAAACGTGGCTGGTGGTTTTGAATGTTTCCATATGCCATTAAAAGATGCAAATAAAGAGTTATTTATAGTAGATCAAATTGACAAAGATGGTAAAGTAATAGAACATAAATGTTGGTTGTATTTGCAAATAGAAACTGTAATTGGCGCAGAGAAAACGAATATGGAAATACGTTTAAAAGTTGCCAATGATAATGAAAATAATACACGAGTGAATACATATGATTTGAAAAATAAATTTTTAACGAAATATGTGTATGGAAATACAAAATTTGTTAAACCGGCAAGTTTAAGAACTGGCAAATGGATGACTGTTGGAATTTATGATGTAAAATTTGGAGAAAATGATGGTATTGCTGTTTTAATGAAATCACTGGAAGACGCTATAAGCGACTATAAAATGATATTGGAAAAGTATAATGCAGAAAATTCTTTTCTAACAAAGGAAGATTAAGATGAGTGAAAGTGCAGATTTTAAAAATGTATTGAATGATAATTTCACCTCTGCGTCAGATATTGCCTATACTGCTTTTCGTGACATTGAAGGTGATGTTGCTGAACAGAAAAACGCAAAGTGTATTCCAACCGGTTTTATAGAGATGGATAGAGAAATGGAAGGCGGCGTTCATGATACAGATTTAATAGTTTTAGCTGGGCGCCCATATATGGGGATAACTACTTTGGCCTTAAATATTTTAAACAATATTGCCTGCGTTGGTAAAAAGACGGTGGTTTATTTTAGTTTTGATAAGGACAAAGGAAGTTTAATGAAAAGGCTTCTTGGCATCATGGCAGAAGTTGAAATTAAGTATTTTGGTGAAAGTGATAATTTAAGTGAGAGGGAATGGAAACGACTTGTAGACGCGGTTGAAACCGTGCAAAAGAGTAAATTTTACTTTTTTGATATTCCGGTATCGAATTTAGCAGATTTTATTAAGAATATTAAATTTGCCAAAGAAAATTTGGGTGCTGAACTGGTTATAATAGATAATCTTAATCTGATTCCGCAAAATCCTAAAAACAAACAAGAATATAACTTTATAGCAGCTAAACTAAAAGATACTATATTGGAGTTGCGCTTACCGGTTATTTTGCTTGCGGAGTTAAAAATAGCACATTCTTTTGATGACGGAGGTTATGCTTATCCTCAAATTAAAGAATTAGACAGATTTGGGTCGCTGTGGAAGAAAAGTGATATGATTACTTTTTTGTATAACAGGTCATATTATACATATCTTGAAGAAGAAGCCAATATTTATGAATGGATTATAGCAAGAAATAAAAGAGGTGTATCAAAAACTATAAATTTATTTTATAAAAATAAAACGAGTAAATTTAAATCCATTGCGCGATATGCGGAATAAAGTAAACCCGCCAGAAGAAAATAATTCTGGCGGGTTTGTTGTTACATTTTGGTGGAGACGAAGGGGATTGAACCCTCGGCCTTACGGATGCGAACCGTACGCTCTCCCAGCTGAGCTACGTCCCCATACAAATAAAGTATAGCACTTTGTATTTGCAGGTACAATATAAAATTTAAATTTCTGCTTTGGCAGATGTTTTTTGCTGGCGGTGTTTTGCCGCTTCGAGCAGTGCTGCACGTTCGTTGGGTAAATTGCCGCTGCGGACGCGTTCCAGCAGGTATTTTAAAAATATGCCAGTTTCTGCGCCGTTCGTTATAATTTGCGCAAGGTCTGCTCCGTTTACGGCAAGGTCGGCAGTATGCACCGGCATTTTATTGCGGGCAATTTCTATCACGGCATCTGCCAGTTCGCGCCCTTCTGCCATCAGCTGCGGGTTGTTGCCGGCGTGTGTTGCGCCCATGTCTGCCAAAAACACTTCTTTCAGCTGAGTAAAGGCTTCCGTTAAATCTTTGGAGGTGCGGAATTCACCGCTGGCGGCTTCGGCACGTACCCAGCGCGTCAGCGTGCGTTCTTTGGTAAACATCATTGGTGCAAAGCGCATGTGGCGCGATACCAGCCATACAACGCGCTTGGCAAAATCTTTGGGGTAGCGCAGGCGCGTCATTACTTCCTGCGCCATAACTGCGCTTAACGCTTCGTGGCCGTGGTCACTGGGCGAACCGTCCGGATGTGTGCCGCGGATGCCGGGCATGCCTTTGCCGAGGTCGTGCAGCAGCATGGCCCAGCGGATTGTTAAATCGCGCGGGCTGTTATCAACGGCTTTTAATGTATGCTCCCAGGCGTTGTAACAGTGAAAACGCCTGTTTTGTGGCAGCCCTTCCAGGTGGCGCAGTTCCGGCAGAATGTCAATTTCATGATATGCGCCGTTTTCTTTTACGCGGCATTTGGCGTCTGTCAGCCCTGTTGCCATCAGCAGCATCAGGCCTTTGCCTGCATATTTGCCTGTAATCAGTTTGTCAAGTTCGGTGCGCACGCGTTCAAGCGATAAACCGGCGCAGTTTCCGGCTGGGAAACTGAAATTGCGCGGCATATAGTAAGGCGTGTTTTCTTCGCCAAAGGGCGGCAGCACGCCGTTTTCCTGCACGTAGTCGAAGCCAAGCTGGGCAACAAAACGGCAGGCGCGCAGCATACGCAGGGCGTCTTCGTTGTAACGCTGCCCGGCGTCGCCGACAGTTCGCAGAATGTGGTTCTGTAAATCTTCCATGCCGTTATGGTAATCATATATTCTGCCGTTTATATCCATTGCCATGGCGTTAACGGTAAAATCACGGCGGCTTAAATCTTCGCGCAGCGATTTGCTGAACCATACTTTTTCCGGCTTGTGAGCGTCAGCGCCATAACTTTCTCCGCGGAAGGTAGTAATTTCCGCAGTAACGCCGTCTATAACGGCAACCACGCAGCCAAAGTTCTGCCCGAGGTTATCAATGGTTTTAATATTGTTGGCACGGCATACCGCGCTGATTTCTTCCGGCGTGGCGCTGGTTGTAATGTCAAAATCGCCGGGCGGCAGTTTTAAAAGCAAATCGCGCACGGCGCCGCCGACGATGTAAGCCTCGTAGCCTGCTTCTGTAAGCATATGCAGTATTTTTTTTACATAATCCGGTATTGCAGTCATTTTTACCTCATTCGTAGTCCATACCGTCATTTTTCAGGCGGTATTCCACATTAATGCCAAAGTATTCCCACAGCACCTCTTTTAAATCGGCGCCGTTTTTTATTTTATAGCGGTATTTAACTCTGCCGCTCAGGTAAAATTTTAAAAAGTTGCCGCGGATGGTGATATTGCAGTCTTCGCGGAAGATGGAAAGCTCTTTTTCTTTGTTAAAGGGCGAATCGGGATGTGCGTCGCACCAGAAAGAAGGGAAAACGTAATCTTTTTCCAGCTGCGGTTCTTCGGTAAAGCCCAGCATGCGTTTCCACGGTTTGCCTTTTTCCTTCTGCCACAGCAGCCAGCCCCAAAACTCGTCGCGCGTAAATTTGTACTGGCTGATGCCGTCGCTCTGTACGCGCTGTTCTTCCAGCAAAAGCGGTATGCGCGGGCTTTCGCTGTTGACGCCGACGTCGGTGATATAGCGTTTGCCGTTAATAGTTACGCACATATTGCGGTGCTGGCGCATCTGGTACACGTTTATTTTATTAATGAAGCGCCCGGCGAAGCTGACGAAATTAAAGCCCAGCGATTCGAGCAGCCAGGCGTACAGCCCGTTCAGCTCAAAGCAAATGCCGCCGCGGTTGTGCAAAATGAGCTTGTTAAACATTTTCTCTCGATTAAGCGAGGTGATTTTGCTGTTAAGGCAGTCAAAATTATCATAGGGGATGTATTTTAAATGCGCGTCATGCAGTTTCTGCAGCGTTGCTAAATCAGCCCTGGGCGTAAAATTTTCCAGCTGGAGCTTATGCAGGTACTGCTTTATTTGTTCTTTGGTCATTGGTTTAGAGCGCAGTTTCATAGGCTTCATCTCCAATCGGCTTTCCTATATTTATTGTAGCATGGCAGAAGTTTAATTAAAATGTTTTTGTTATTATTATGATAAAATATAAAGCGGCGGAGGTGTAAAATGGTAATTTTAATAGGAAAATTCGTCTAATTTACGCTTATGCCGTGAATATGGCTGTAAGTATATTGTAATTAACGGAAATTATGATGCAGCGCAAATAGCCGCGCAGATTAAAATGCTTTAATTAGGCGGCGTGCTGTGATAAAATATAAAGATAACATGGGTTAATATGCCTTGGAGGTTGTTTTGCAGAACAGAATGCCGCTTGTTGAAGCGATGCTGAAATATAAAAATGAAAAGGTTTATCCATTCCATACGCCCGGGCACAAGGGCGGGCGCGGAATGGAAGCGCTTTTAAAAAACGAACTCGGCGCAGGTGCCGTGGCGATGGATGTATCGCTGATGAGCGAACTGGATGATATTCATGCGCCTTCTTCATATATAATGGAAGCGCAGAATTTAGCGGCGCAGCTGTATGGCAGCGACAGGTGCTTTTTTGCCGTTAACGGCACAACGGGCGCTATTCATGCCATGCTGATGGCGGCCTGCAAAGCAGGAGATAAAGTTTTAGTGCCGCGCAATGCTCACCGCAGTGTAGCAGGCGCGCTGCTTCTGGCAAATTTGGAGCCTGTTTTTGCAATGCCGGAATATGACGCGGTATTTGGCATTAACACACAAATTACGCCGCAGGCGGTGGAAGCAATGTTTGCGCGCCATGCGGATATTAAAGCCGTGCTGGTGACAAGCCCCAATTATTACGGGCAGGCTGCGGATTTAAAAGCCATTGCCGGAATTGCCCATGCCCATAATGCCGTCCTTTTGGTGGATGAGGCACACGGGCCGCACCTTGGCTTCAGCGGTAAGCTGCCGCCTTCGGCTTTACGGTGCGGGGCGGATGCCTGCGCGCAGAGCACGCATAAAATTCTGGGCGCTATGACGCAGTGCTCGCTGCTGCATGTGAAGGGCGGGCGCATTAATTTAACGCGTGCCGCAGAAGCGGTAAGCCTTTTAACAACTACAAGCCCCAATTATTTGCTGATGGCTTCAATAGACGCCGCACGCTATACTTTGGCTGTGCAGGGCGAAAAACTGATTGAGCGCGCGCTGACAGCGGCAGAAAAGCTGCGCAAGTGCTTAAGTAAATTTGCCGGGCTGAAACTTTTGGATGCAGGCTGCACCGGCAAAAACGGCATAGCCGGGTTTGACTGCACCAAAGTAACGGTTAATACGGCGGCGTGGGGTTACAGCGGCACGGAAGCCGGCGATGCCCTGCGCAAGGCAGGAATTGCCGTGGAGCTTACCGATGCGCAGAACGTGCTTTTTTTGGTAACCTTTGCAGACGGCGGCGCAGAATATGATGCCGTGCTTGAAAAAATAAGCCGTGTTTTTGCAGGCTTGGAGCAGCATAAACGCGCTCCTTTAAAAGAACAAAACTGCTGGAAGCTGCCGGAGTTTGTTACGGCAGTGCCGCTGCGCAGCGCGTTTGACGCGGAAACGGAAAGCCTGCCGCTGCAAGAGGCGGAAGGCAGAATCTGCGCGGAGCAGGTGAGCTTTTATCCGCCGGGCATACCGGTGCTGTGGCCGGGCGAACTTGTTACGGCAGAAGTAATTGACTACTGCCTGCGCATGAAAAAGCTGGGGCTGCCTGTAAGCGGGCCGGCCGATTATACATTAACAGAACTGCGGGTGATTAAATAAATGGCAAAAGGTTATTTTATCAGCCTGGAAGGCGCAGACGGCTGCGGCAAAACCACGCAGCTGGAGCATGTGGCTGAAGAATTGAGAAGGCTTGGGCGTGAAGTTGTATGCACGCGTGAACCGGGCGGTACGAGGCTTGCTGAAAGCCTGCGCGCAATGGTGCTTGACCCGGAACTGATAATGAATGCCCGTACGGAAACGCTTTTATATATTACGGCGCGTGCCGACCATGTTGCGCGGGTAATTAAACCGGCGCTGCTGGCTGGTAAAATTGTACTGTGCGACCGTTTCAGCGATTCTACCGAAGTATACCAGGGAATTGTACGCGGGCTGCCCTTGCAGTCCATTCATGGTTTAAGCACTTTTGCTTCCGGCGGTTTGGAGCCGGATTTGACAATACTGCTTGATGGCGACCCGGACCTTTTAGCGGCAAGGCGTGCTTTGCGCGGCGTTGAAGACCGCTATGAAAATGCCGGGCTGGAATTTCAGAAGAAGGTGCGGGACGGTTTTATGCTGCTGGCAGAAAAATACCCGGAACGCATTTTTAAAATTAATGCCTTGCAGGATGAACAGAAAGTAACGGCTGAAATTATGCGTGTTATTAATACTACCATTAAAATATGAGGTTAATTATGTGGGATGAAGTGCTGGGACACCAACAGAATAAAGAGTTTTTGGAAAAACTGCTGAAACCCGGCAGCCGCCCGCATGCCCTTTTGTTTTATGGTATGGGCGGCATTGGCAAAAAAATGCTGGCCCTGCATTTTGCAAAAACGTTTTTATGCAAGTCTGCGGCCAAAAAGCCCTGCGGTATTTGCGAGAGCTGCCGTTTGATGGATATTGAAAACAATAGTTTTGCCCATCCGGATTTTTACCTGCTGACGGCAGAAGAAGCAGGCAAAGACATCAAAATCGAGCAGGTTAAGGAAATGGCAAAGCAGGCGGCGTTTGCGCCGGTGCTTTCCGAACATAAAGTGTGCATTATAGACGATGCCGGGCAGATGACGGCAGAAGCGGCCAACAGTCTTTTAAAACTTCTGGAGGAACCTCCTCCGGGCTGGCTGTTTATTTTAATTACGCAGCAGGCAGAGCGTCTTTTGCCGACTGTGCTGTCGCGCGTGGTGCGCCTGCGTTTTGATGCACCGGACAACAGTGCCGTCCAGCAGATATTGAAAGCTAAGGGCATCACTCAAAACACACAGGTACTGGCGGCTCTTGCAGGCGGTTCGCCGGGCAGGGCGTTAAGTTATAATCAGGCAGATATTTTTGCAATCCGCCGTGAGGCGCTGGATTTACTGAAAAAACTGCCGCTGCAAAACCCTTTTGGTTATATTGCGGCGCTGGGCTGGGGCGAAAAATACGACCGCGCGGCCGCGCTGCTTTTAACGGAACAGTTTATTTACCTTCTGCGCGATGTGCTGCTTTTGCAGAGCGGTGCGGGCGGGCAGGTTTACAATACGGATATTATGGCCGGGCTTGACGGCATTGCCGCAGATTGGCCTTTACATACAGCCAGGCAGGGCGTAAACGCTGCGCAGGAAGCCTGGCAGAACATTAATAAAAATGTAAGCGCCAAAAATGTTTTGGAGGCGCTGGTTTTGAAACTTGATTTACTGCGGAAGGAGTGAAAATTTTGCTGAAAGTAGTAGGCATTAGGTTTAAAAAAGCAGGTAAAATATATTATTTTGACCCGGTTGATACCGGCGTGGAAGTTGGCGACCATGTAATTGTGGAAACGGTGCGCGGTTTGGAATACGGTACGGTTGTTATAGGCGCGAGAGAGGTTGAGGAAAACAAGCTTGTTTCGCAGCTGAAACCCGTTATGCGCAAGGCAACCGAACAGGACGCGCTGAAGGTGCAGGAAAATAAAGTGCGCGAAAAAGAAGCCTTTAACATCTGCCTGCGCAAAATTGCCAAGCACGGGCTCCCCATGCGGCTGATTGATGTGGAATTTACTTTTGACGTTAACAAGATTATTTTTTATTTCACGGCGGACGGGCGTATCGATTTCCGTGAGCTTGTTAAGGATTTGGCGTCCGTATTCCGTACCCGTATTGAACTGCGCCAGATTGGTGTGCGTGACGAAGCGAAAATGCTGGGCGGCATCGGCAGCTGCGGCAGGCCTTTGTGCTGCGCTACCTTCCTCGGCGATTTTGAGCCGGTATCCATCAGGATGGCCAAAGACCAGAATCTGTCGCTGAACCCGGCCAAGATTTCCGGCGTGTGCGGCAGGCTGATGTGCTGCTTAAAATACGAAAACGATGTGTATTGCAGCGGCTGCTGTGGCAAACGTTCCGTACCGGAACGCGTGGAAGCACCGAAGGTTGGCGTTATGGTAGTTACTCCGCTCGGCGAAGGCCGCGTTATGGGCGTTAACCGCGCTATGCGCACTGCTTCCGTACAGCTTACGCCGGATAATACCATTCAGGTGGAATGGGACGAAATCGTGGATGCTTCCAAGGCGGATAAAATTTAATGGTACACAGCGGAATCAGGCGCGATTCATTGCCGGGCTGCGGTTATGTTGTCTGGCAGGACGCCGGTGAATTTACTTTTACAACGGATTCTGTGTTCGTGGCGGCATTTGCGCATCTGGTAAAAAAGGCGCAGGTACTGGAACTTGGCAGCGGCACAGGGGCAATAAGTCTGTTTTTGGCGGCGCGCGGTGCGGAAAAGGTAACCGGGATAGAGTTTAACCCCAAAGTTACTGCCCTTATGGAGCGCAGCATTAAAGATAATGGGCTTGAAGAAACAGTAAAGGTAATTGGCGGCGATTTGCGCGAAATTAACAAATATTTTAAAACCGAAAGCATGGATTTGGTAATTGCCAACCCGCCCTACCGCAACAGCGGCAATACCCGCAAAATTGGCACTGCCGCCTGCCACGAGGTAACGGCTGATTTGCGCGACTTTTTTAAAGCGGCGGCGTATGCCGTGCGCTATCGTGGTCGCTTTGCCATTGTGCAGCTGCCCGACCGTTTTGCCGAGTGCATGCAGCTGGCGGCGGAGTTTGGCTTGCAGCCCAAACGTTTGCAATGGGTACACAGCGCGGTTGACAAACCTGCATGGATATTTTTAATGGAAATGGTTAAGGGCGGCAGCTACGGGCTTGATGTTTTGCCGCCGCTTGTAATGTACAACGCCAACGGAACTTTAAGCGCGCAGGCACTGGCGTATTACGATAAATCGAAGGAGCAGGCAAAATGACGGAAGCCGGAACTTTATATCTTTGCGCAACGCCGATAGGCAATCTGGAAGATATTACGCCGCGCGTACTGCGCACTTTAAGTGAAGCCGATATTATTGCGGCGGAAGATACGCGCCATACCTTACAGCTTTTAAACCATTTTAATATTAAAGGGCATTTAGTGCGCTATGATGAGCATAGCAAGGATAAAAACGGGCCGAAGCTGATAGCGGAACTTTTGGGCGGTAAGAATGTAGCGCTTGTCAGCGACGCGGGCTTTCCCGGCATTGCCGACCCCGGCGAGCAGCTGGCGCGCGAAGCGATTGACGCAGGCATAAAAGTTGTGCCGCTGCCGGGCGCAAATGCCGCACTGTGCGCGCTGATTGCTTCTGGGCTGCCGTCATCACCGTTCTTTTTCGGCGGGTTTCTGCCCAAAAGCAAAAAGAACAGGGCTGAGCAGCTTGCGGCGTGGAAGAACATTCCTTCGACAATAATATTGTATGAAGCGCCGCATCGTATTAAAGATGTGCTGAAAGAAATACTGGCGGCGTGGGGCGACAGGCAGCTTGCCGCTGCGCGCGAACTTACCAAGCTGCACGAAGAATTCTTCCGCGGCAGCATAACGGAGTGCCTGGCATGGCTGGAAGCGCAGCCGCCGCGCGGCGAGTTTTGTCTTGTTATAGCGCAGGGTGAGGCTGATGTGCAGGAAGAAACGCAGGCAGCCGACCCGCTGGACGAAGTAAAGGCACTGATTGCGCAGGGCATGGATAAAAAAGCAGCATTGGCACAGGTTGCCAAAGCGCGCAAAGTGCCAAAGCGTGAGCTTTATAACAGATTACTGGATGAAGAATAAAAGGGTTTACGTTTGCTTTTATACAAAAGCCGTGCTATAATTAAGGCATAAAAAGCTGCTGTATCGTTTATGACGTACAGAAATAAAAAACCGGGAGTGCCAGCTCCCGGTTTTTTATTTGGGCTCACTGTGATTTACAAATATCTGTCGAGCCACTTGCAGATATAGTACGATACTATACCCGCCGTAACAGATACGATAAAAGCTGCAATAAAATCGTTCATGGCGTACCTCCTTTCCGCTGGAAAGGATCACAGCTTTTCCATTATGCCCAAAAAGTAAAGTTCTGTCAATGATTTGCCAAAAAGAAGTAAAACTTTTGCACAGCGGCGCAGAATGTGATAAAATTACAAAGGAATTGTCTGCAAAAATCAGCATTGCAGGCGCTTACACCGTTAAAACAATATTAACATAAAAGAAGGGAAAGCACATGAGCAAGAACAGTTTTTATATCACTACCCCAATTTATTATCCCAGCGATAATCTGCACATTGGCCACGCTTACTGCACAACCATTGCCGATACCGTTGCCCGTTATCACCGCGCGAAAGGCGAAGAAGTATTCTTTTTAACCGGCAGCGACGAACACGGCCTGAAAATTCAGCGCAAAGCAGCCGAAAAAGGCATTACGCCGATTCAGTATGTTGACGCAATCGTAGCCAACTTTAAAAAGCTGTGGAAAATGCTGAACATTTCCAACAACGATTTTATCCGCACCAGTGAAGAACGCCACCATAAAGTAGTGCAGGCTGTACTGCAGAAAATTTATGACCAGGGCGACATTTATAAAAAGAATTATGAAGGTTTGTACTGCGTTCCGTGCGAATCTTACTGGCTGGAACGCCAGCTTGTAGACGGCAAATGCCCGGACTGCGGCCGCCCGGTAGAAAAAATGGCGGAAGAAAGTTATTTCTTTAAACTGTCCAAATATCAGGATAGAATTCTGGAATATATTGAAACCCATCCTGATTTTATTCAGCCGGTTTCCCGCCGCAACGAGATGATTAACTTCATCAAACAGGGTTTGGAGGATTTGTGCATTACCCGCACAACTTTCGACTGGGGCATTCCCGTTCCGTTTGACCCGAAACACGTTGTTTACGTTTGGTTTGACGCGCTCTTAAACTACTTTACCGCTATCGGCTACGGCACGGATGAAGAAAAGTTTAAAAAATTCTGGCCTGCCAACATTCACCTTGTCGGTAAGGAAATTGTACGTTTCCACAGCATTATCTGGCCGATTATGCTGATGGCAATGGGCGAAGAACTGCCGAAACAGGTTTACGGCCACGGCTGGCTGGTTGTTGACGGCGATAAGATGTCCAAATCCAAGGGCAATGTTATCGACCCGATTGCTTTAATTGAAGAATTTGGCCCGGATGCTATCCGCTACTTCCTGCTGCGCGAAATTACGCTCGGCAGCGACGGCAACTTCTCGCGCGACGCGCTGATTAACCGCATTAATGCCGACCTTGCCAATGACCTTGGCAACCTGCTGCACCGCACCGTAAGCATGATTGAAAAATACCACGGCGGCGTTGTAACGCATAAGGAAGGCACGGAAGCTGTTGACAAGAAATTTATTGCCCTTGTTAACGGAACTGTTGCCGGTTACAGTGATGCCATGGACCATATGGAACTGAACCAGGCTATTAAGGATGTATGGAACCTTATCGGCCGCGCCAATAAATATATTGATGAAACCGCACCGTGGATTCTGGCAAAAGACCCTGCGCAGGCAGAACGCTTGCAGGCTGTTATGTACAACCTTGCCGAAGCGCTGCGCATTATTGCTATTTTGATTGCGCCGTTTGTGCCTGTTACCGCGCCGAAAATTTACGAACAGCTCGGTCTTGGCAAACCGGAAAGCTTCTTTATGGCAGACGCTGTTTGGGGCAAATTGGCAACCGGCACAAAAGTGCAGAAGGGTGAACCGCTTTTCCCGCGCATTGAAGTTACAGAAGCCGGTGAAACCGTAATTGCGGCTACAAAAAAATCTGCCGCCAAGGCAATTAAAGCCGAAGCTCCGAAAGCTGAAGCAAAAAAAGAAGCAAAACCTGCACCGGCAGCAGCCGATGAAATTACCATTGATGATTTTGCAAAGATAGATTTGCGTGTGGCAACCGTTGTTGCCGCAGAACGTGTGCCCAAAACCGATAAGCTGATTAAATTGCAGGTTAAAATTGGCGACGAGGAACGCACCATTGTAAGCGGAATTGCCCAGCATTACGAACCGGAAAACCTGATTGGCAAAAACGTTATTGTTATTGCCAACCTTAAACCGGCCAAGCTGCGCGGCATTGAAAGCCGCGGCATGGTGCTGGCAGCCAGCGACGGCGAAGGCAACCTGGTACTGGCAGACGCACCGGGCATTGCCAGCGGTAGCAAGGTGAAATAAAATGTCGCGTACAGGTTTGTGGGATTCGCATGCCCATCTTGATTCCGATTATTTTACCGACGACCGTGACGAGCTGATTGCCAAAATCGGCGAAGAAATGGAAGGCTTTATTAACCCCGGCTGTGACGAAGCAAGCTCCGCTTTTGCCGTACAGCTTGCAGAAAAGTATGATTTTGTTTATGCCGCTGTGGGCTGGCACCCGGAAGAACTTGCCGGTATTAAAGATGAGCATTATCTTGATAAACTGGCAGCGTGGGCTGTGCATCCAAAAGTTGCGGCAATCGGCGAAATAGGGCTTGATTATTACTGGAAAGAAAACGAGCCGAAAGAAGTACAGAAAAAACGCCTTTTGGAGCAGATTGACCTTGCCGTACAGTTTGATTTGCCGGTAATTATCCATGACCGTGAAGCGCACGGCGATATTTTCGATATTTTCCGCAGCGAAGTGCCCACGGGAACAAGAGCTGTGTTCCATTGTTATTCCGGCTCGCTGGAAATGGCAAAGGAACTTGCCAAACGCGGCTATTACTTTGGCTTTGGCGGTACAAGCACCTATAAAAACGCAGCCAAAGTGCGTGAGGTGCTTGCATTTGTGCCTGACGAACTGCTGCTTTTTGAAACGGATTCGCCGTATTTAACACCGGTGCCTTACCGTGGCAAGCGCAATAATCCGCTTTATACGGAACTTGTGGCGCAAAATGCTGCGCTGGTACGCGGAACAACTTTTGAAGCGCTGGCAGCGCAGACAACGAAAAACGTTAAAACGCTTTTTAATAAAATTAAATAATGCTGACGCGGCAGTCTGATACTGCTGCGTCTTTTATTTACCATAAAGGTGCTTGTGAATAATACTTTTTACAAAGAGTTATTTGATTTTAAACTAAAAGTACCTTCAAGGAAGATGGCTTGACATTATAAAAAGGCTGTGATAAAATACCCCCGAATTAAGGAGGTAATATTATGCCTAAAAATGTTACAGTTTTCAGAAGAACCATTTTGATAGCCATAATGTTTGTAATTTTATTCAGTGGGCATACGCATCTTGGTTTGGCGGAAGCACCTGTTACCATTTTAAAGTTTGACGGTACGGAAAGAACAGTTACAACGGAACTTTCCGACCCGCTCGCTGTTTTTAAAGAAGCAGGCATTGCCGTAGGGCAGGCAGACCGTATTGAAGAAAAAACGAGCGGCCGCGGCAAAGTGCTGGTTTTAAAACGTGCCGTGCCGGTTATTGTTGTGCGCGGAGATTCGCAGCAGAAGTTTTTTACCAATAAAGACACTGTTGGCGAAGCGTTAAAGGAGTTAAACATCCGCTTTAACAAAAAACGTGTTTACCCTGCCGCAGATACTCCGGTTACTGCCAATGTGGAAATCCATATCCTTAACAAAGGCGATACTTTAAGCTCCGTTGAGGCCGATTCGGAAATTCCCGTAAAATACATTGATGACGAGAATATTCCTTACGGGCAGGAGCAGCTTGTGGAACAGGGAAAAGCCGGCAAGGTAAAGGTTGTAAAAAAATCCGTGGTAAGCACGGGCAAAGCACCCAAAGAAGTGGAAATTGCCCGCGAAGTTCTGGCTGACACCAAATATTCCGTTATCAGGCGCGGCATTGGCATGTCGGTAGAAACGCCGGAGGGCAGAAAAAAATACAGCCGCATCATTACTGCTGAAGCAAGCGCCTATACCGTACACTGCGGCACCGGCACGGGCCTTACATCCATCGGCCTTGTGGCTGCCCGTGGCATTGTTGCCGTTGACCCGCGTGTAATACCGTACTATACCAAAATGTATATCCCCGGTTACGGCATTGCCATTGCAGGCGATACTGGCGGCGCTATCCGCGGCAACCGCGTGGATTTGTTTATGGACAGTTACGAGGAAGCAATTAACTGGAGCCGCCGTAATGTGGAAGTTTATATTTTAGAGGAATAATAAGTGCTGAAAGAAGTTATTGTAGTAGAAGGAAAAAGTGACACCGCGGCAATCAGGCGCGCGCTGGAAGCCGACACGATAGAAACGGGCGGCTTTACGCTGGCCGCGTCTACCCTGCGCAAAATTGAAGCAGCGTATAAAAAGCGCGGTATTATTATACTTACTGACCCTGACGGAGCGGGCAACCGCATACGCCGCTTTTTAACGGAGCGTTTTCCGGAGGCGGGGCAGGCTTTTATACCGCGCATTGATGCAACCGCTAACGGCGATGTCGGCGTGGAACAGGCAAGCCCCAAGGCTATTTTAGCGGCGCTGGGCAAAGTGCGCCATCATGAATTTACGCCGCAGAAAGAATTTACAGAGCGTGATTTAATGATAAACGGGCTTAGCGGCGGCAGCATGGCAAGCGCAAGGCGCGATAAGCTGGCTGCGCTTTTGGGCGTCGGTTACGGCAATGCCAAATGCTTTTTGCAAAGGCTTAACACCTACGGCGTAACGCGCGAAGAATTTAATTCCGCACTGGCGGAAATTGGAGAAGTTGAATGAAGAAACCTGTAATTGCTACACCGGAAGTTACTAATTATATATTGCGCAGGTTTAGCCTGCATGCCGATAAAAAACTCGGGCAGAACTTTTTAATTGATGAAGACATTGTGCGCCGCATTGCCGCTGCCGCAGAGCTTGCGCCCGGAGAACCGGTGCTTGAAGTAGGCCCCGGTATTGGCACGCTGACGCAGGCACTGGCAGAAACCGGCGCGGACGTAACCGCTGTTGAACTGGACAAACGCCTTTTGCCGGTGCTTGAAAAAACGCTGGAAGGCTACGAGAACGTGCGTGTTATTAATGCCGACGTGCTTGAACTTGACGTTAACAGTGCCATGGGCGGCAAAACCTTTAAGGTTGCGGCCAATTTGCCGTATTACATTACCACGCCGATAATTTTTGCGCTGCTTGAAAAGAAGCTGCCGCTTGAACGTATGGTAATTATGGTGCAGAAGGAAGTTGCCGAGCGCATAACGGCAGCGCCGGGCGGAAAAGATTACGGCGCGCTTTCGGTTGCCATGCAGTATTACACGGAGCCGGAAATTGCCTTTATCGTGCCGCCGTCAAGTTTTATTCCGCGCCCGAGCGTGGACAGTGCCGTTGTGGTATGTAAAAACCGCAACGTGCCGCCGGTGGAAATTTGTGATGAAAAACTGTTTTTCAGGGTGGTAAAGGCAGCATTTTCGCTGCGCCGCAAAATGTTAAGCAATGCGCTGAAGAATATGGGCATTACCTCGCAGCAGGCACAGGAATGGCTGAACCTTACGGGCATTGACCCTAAACGCCGCGGAGAAACGCTTTCGCTGCAGGATTTTGCAAACTTAACCAATACCTTCGAAAAAATAAAATAGCAATATAAGTTCAGCAGGCTTAAAAGGCCTGCTTATTTTTTTGCAAATTTTTTGGTTAGTTATTGACAACCGCATAAAAAAAGAGTATAGTGTTCTTGAACAGGAACAATATATAAGGGACTGAATGAGGGGAATGGAAATCGTAGAACGCTTAATGCACTTTAACCTTACACGCCAGGAGGCAACATTATACCTGCTGCTGGTAAAAGCCGGACGCCTTACAGGCTATGAAGCGGCCAAGCAGACAGGCATATCGCGCTCCAACACCTATACGGCACTGGCAGGGCTGGTGGAAAAGGGCGCTGCCTATATAATGGAAGAAGGCAAAGTGACGCGTTATACGCCGGTTGCACCGGAGGAGTTCTGCAATAATAAAATCCGCCGCCTGGCGGAAATGCGCGACGCGCTTATAAAAGAACTGCCCGGTGTAAAAAATGAAGCCGAAGGTTATATAACCATTAAAGGCAACGCAGAAATTATCAGCAAGCTGCAAAACACCGTACTTAATGCCAAAGCGCGCATTTATGTATCGGCAAATGCCGCCGTAATGGAACTTTTGCGTACTGAACTTGAAGACGCGCTTGGCCGCGGCTTAAAGGTAGTGGTTATTACCGGCAGCGATTTCCTGCTTCCGGGGGCAATTTGCTACAACACCGTTAAACAGACAGGGCAGATAAGGCTGATAGCCGATTCGCAAACGGTGCTGACCGGTGATTTGGATGAGGGGGCAAATTCAACCTGTTTATATTCCTGTAAGCGTAACCTGGTGGATTTGTTTAAGGACGCGCTTAAAAACGAAATTAAACTGATTGAATTGCAGAAAGGTTGAGATTAATGTCTGAAAAAATTCCGTTTGTTACCAAAGAACAACTTGAAGATATTGCATCACGTTATGCAACGCCGTTTTATTTATATGACGAAAAAGGCATCCGCGAAACTGCGCGCAGGGTAAATAAGGCATTCAGCTGGAATAAAGGCTTTAAGGAATATTTTGCGGTAAAAGCAACGCCTACTCCGGGCATTTTAAAAATTTTGCACGAAGAAGGCTGCGGCGCGGACTGTTCTTCTTATACAGAGCTTTTAATGGCTGATGCGGTTGGCTTTAAGGGCGACGAAATTATGTTTTCGTCCAACGATACGCCTGCCGAAGATTTTCAGCTGGCACGCAAACTTAATGCCACTATAAATCTGGATGATATTACCCATATTGATTTTTTGGAGCGTGTGGCCGATATTCCCGATACCGTATGCTGCCGCTACAACCCGGGCGGGCATTTTGCCATTGCCAACAACATTATGGATAACCCGGGCGACGCCAAATACGGCATGACGCGCGAGCAGCTTACCGAGGCTTACAAACGCCTTATGGCTAAGGGCGTAAAACACTTTGGCCTGCATGCGTTTTTGGCAAGCAACACTGTTACCAACGATTACTACCCGGAACTGGCACGTATTTTATTTAAAGTTGCCGTGGAATTAAAAGAAGAAACCGGCGCTTCCATTGAATTTATCAATCTTTCCGGCGGTGTGGGCATTGCCTACCGCCCCGGACAGCCGCAAAACGACATTATGGAAATTGGCGAAGGCGTGCGCCGTGCTTATGAAGAAGTGCTGGTACCGGCAGGTATGGGCAACGTAAGGCTTTATACTGAAATGGGACGCTATATGCTGGCACCTTACGGTGCGCTGGTAAGCCGCGTTATTCACCAAAAGCATATTTATAAAGAATACATCGGGCTGGATGCCTGCGCCGCCAACCTGATGCGCCCGGCAATTTACGGCGCTTACCACCATATAACCGTTATGGGCAAGGAAAACGCTCCCTGCGACCATAAATATGATGTTACGGGCGGTTTGTGCGAAAACAACGATAAATTTGCCATTGACCGCATGCTGCCGGAAATAAATATCGGTGATTTGGTATTTATCCATGACGCCGGTGCACACGGTTTTGCCATGGGCTACAACTATAACGGCAAGCTGCGCAGCGCAGAACTTTTGCTGAAAGAGGACGGCAGCGTTGAAATGATACGCCGCGCCGAAACTCCGTCAGATTATTTTGCCACTTTTGATTTTACGGGTTTGTTTAATAAGGATTGATGAGTAGAACTCCGGTGCTTGTTTGGGCAGGCATCGGAGTTTTTTGTATGCCTGTGCTAATTGAAGAATGGGGCAACGTATGGTATGATTGTAATATAGTTTTTAATATAAATAATGTACAAATCTGTTGATGTTATGAGAGCATAGACAAAAACTGCGGCGGCTAAAATCAAAGGCTAAAAAGTAAGTGAGTCCGGTGCTGTGCCCGGACGGAGTCGGAGGAGCCGCAGCATTTTTGTATGGTCGAATAGCATTAACAGATTTGTTAAAATGTAAAAAGTATAAGGAGCAATACTATGTCGATATTGGAACATGCCTCGCTGATGACGGACGAAATAAGGCGCGTGCCGCTTGAAGAACTGCAGATACGCCTTGCGCGTTTCCGCGAGGAAATGGAAAAAGAACATCCCGGCTGGCAGATGGCGGTTATTAATAATAAAGTTAATATGTACTATTTTACAGGTACAATGCAGGAGGGAGCGCTGGTTATCCGTCCGCAGGACGAAATTTTGTGGGTGCGCCGCAGCTATGACCGCGCCCGCAATGAATCGCTGCTGCCGGATATCCGCCCGATGCAGAGCTTCCGCACTTTGGCGGAATTTTATGGCGCTTGCCCGGAAGTTATGTATGTGGAATGCAGAAAAGCCACTGTTGACTGGCTGAATATGCTGCGCAAATATATGCCGTTTAAAGAATATGCCGATATAGACGGTTTGCTGTGCAGCCTGCGTCTTGTAAAAAGCAGCTATGAACTGGAACTGATGAAGCGCAGCGGTGCGATTCACCAGACGGTGCTGGAACAGCTGGCGCCGAAAATGATAAAGGAAGGCATCAGCGAAGCCGAACTTGCCGTAAGCCTGTACACAGAAATGTTAAAGCGTGGTTCGCACGGCATTGCACGCATGAATCTGCCCCTGGGCGAAGATGTTATCGGCGTGGCGTCGTTTGGCAAAAGCGGGCTTGTGCGTACTGCTTTTGACGGCCCCGGCGGCACGGGCGGCACCTGCATTGCAGTACAGAGCATCGGTTCGCCGTTCCGCAAATTAAAAGCGGGCAGGCTGGTTTATCTGGATATTCCCTGCGGCGTGGAAGGCTACCATACCGATAAAACGATAGTATATTATTTTGGCGATATTAACAAAGACCCTAACCGCGATTTGATTTTGGCGGCGCACGAACATTGCATAATGCTGGAACGTTTTGCCGCTGCCATGTTAAAGCCCGGTACGGTGGTAGAAGATATTTATAACGAAACAATGAAGCAGTTTGACAGCTGCTTTGCTGCCGGCTTTATGAACGGCGGCAAGTTTTTGGGGCACAGCATAGGGCTTACCATGGATGAAAGTCCGGCCGTTGCCAACCGTTTTAAAGAAGTGCTTACGGAAGGCATGACCTTTGCACTGGAGCCGAAGATTGCCCTGCCCGGCATTGGCATGGTTGGCAGCGAGAACACTTACCTTGTAACGGCAAACGGCGGCAAGGCGCTTACAGGCTCGCCGCACAAGCTGTACTGCATTTATTAAACCATATACGCATAAAAATAACGGCAATAACTTTTGCATGGTGCAGGTTATTGCCGTTTTAGTTTTCTTTTGTATCATTTGAAGCAGACGTTTCTGCTTCTGCGCTTTATAATAAAAGCACATAATATCATCCGGTGGTTTCCGAAGAACAGAGCCGTGCCAGCGCCGGTAAATCCGTAACGGTAATTTTGCCGCGTCCTGTGGCGATAATGCTTTGCCGGCGCAGCTGCGCAAGCCCGCGTGTTATCTGCACGCGGCTCAGTCCGAGCATTCCGGCAAGAGCGTCCTGTGTAATGGCAATATCAAAACCGTGGCTTTGCGGGTTATTTACTGTTAGCAGATACAGCAGATTGCAGATTTTGACAAAGGATGAATTATATTCCTGATGTACGGTTTCAAACATCAGACGGTTGACATACATGGAATACCAGTTGACAACCTGCTCGCTTAATTCAGTGTTTTCTTCAAACATTTGGCTGAACTGCTGCCGCGTAAATTCCAGCACGGAAATTTCCGTCAGGGCAACCGTTGTAAGCGAAAGTTCTATTTTAAAGCCGCAGGTATGGTAACCGGGGAAAATACTGCCTTCGCCGTGGAAGCTGATGATTTTACGGTGTCCGTTTTCGTGGTCGGCGTAGTGCATCAGCGCGCCGCTTTTTATGTAATGGATTTTTTCGTGCGGCTGCCCCGGACGCCACAGGTATTCGCCTTTGGCAAAATGTTTTTCGGTATGCGGGTGCGACAGAAAATAATCGTAAAAACGGCAGAATTCGCCTGTGAAATAATAACGTGGTGTCAGCATGGCGGTTCCTCCGATGTGTTATGTTCAGTTAAATTGTAGCATTGGCGGCGTTGTTAGGCAATGGGTGAGAATATTTTGGCTTTATAGTGGGTTTGAAGAAACAAAAGCTATGTACTGATGCGGTTCATTCTAAAAACTGCGGCTTCTCCGATTCCGGTCAGGCTGCGCGGCTGACCTCTCGTTTGAATAGATAAAAAAATTTAGCCGCCGCAGTTTTTTTATCATTCACCTTACAGCACACAGCTTTTGTTTAATTAAGGTTTTTTACTATGATATACAGATTTTTCTTTATTAAATAGTGATAAAGTACGAATTTGCAGCAAATGCGGCATATATTTTTAGCAATATTTAATAAGAAAAATTGCAAAAACTGTGTTTGTTTGAGCGAAGCGAGTTACGCAGTTTTTGTGATTTTTAAACTGGAATGTTGCGTTAAGAAAATATTCTGCCGCGAAAACTTTTTGGTTACTTTTTAGTTATAAAAAGTAACATGAGTAATAAAGTAAAAATGAAAAATTAGCGTATAATCAAAGATATTAAATTAAAAATATAAATATAAAAAGGAGCGAGCATCATGCAGCACAAATGCAAAGTGACGGTTATTGACAAAAAATGCTTTAACGATTATCAGGAAAAATATCTGGCGGACCCTAAAAGCGGCCCGTGCCCGTTTTACAATGTGGGCGACGAGTTTATTTTTGAGCGCTACGGCGGCGACGATACCTTCTGGCGCACCGGCAACGGCACGCAGTGCGGCGAAGCGTGGGACTGCATCAGCCGTTATATTTACACTGCGCTTCAGGGCGGCAGCATTATGCGCGGCTGGACTAACGACGAACGCATGATGATTGCCTGCTGCAATGACGGTACGCGCCCGGTAATTTTTAAAATTGAGCGTTTGGATTACCTGGTTGTTAAAATTGAAGGCATGGCGTGCGGAAAATGCGCGGAAAAAGTACAGGCTGCGCTGGCACAGGTGCCGGGCGTAAAAAGCGTGGCTGTAAGGCTTGACAGAAACTGGGCAGAGGTTTTTGCAGATAAAGGGCAGGAACCGGAAGTTTCTGCTTTAACGGCGGCGGTGGAGGCCTTAGGATACAAAGTAACAGGCATTGATTAAAACCTAAAACGCATAAAAATAACGGCAGCAGCCTAAAAAGGTTACTGCCGTTTTATTATTTTGCTGTAAGTTTTTGCAGTTCTTCAATTTCCGTAGGGTAGCACAGCACATACAGCGTATCGCCGCTGTGCAGGCGCGTATTGCCTTCGGGGATTAGTTCTTCGTCGCCGCGTTTTACATCTACTAAAAGCGAATGGCGCGGCCAGTTAATTTCGCGCACCAGGCGCCCATCGGCAGTGCTGCCTGTATCAACCGTCAGCTCCATAATGCTACGTTCCTGTTCGGCGTGATTGCGTTCCAGCGCTTTGGTGTTTTTCAAAAGGCGCATAAAAAGTTCGCCGTACAGCGGCTTGGCACGCCAAATTTCCGTTGTGGCAAAAGCCGTAAGCGAAGCAAGCGCCAGCGGCAAAAGGTGCAGAAACGAACTTGTCATTTCCATAACAAGCACAGTGGCGGTGATGGGCGTGCGTACGGAAGCCGTAAAAAATGCCGCCATGGAAAGTATAACGATATTTGTTTTATAGGCGCTGCTTAAAAGGCCCGCCTGAGAAAACAGCCCGGCCATAACCGCACCGGCAACCCCGCCCGCAACAAGCGTCGGTATAAATGCGCCGCCCGGCAGCCCGCGCCCGAAGGCGAGCAGCGTAAGCAGTATTTTGGCGGCTAAAAACATCAGCAGTACCGTTACGGGGTAGGAGTTAAAAGCGGTATTGGTAAGCAAATCGTCGCCGCCGCCCAATGCCTCCGGCAGATATAAGCCGGTAATGGCAGTAACGGCAAGCAGCAAAAAGTTTTGCAGGCAGCTGCTGTTTGGCAGCAGTTTGTAAAGGCGCGCGGCATTTAAAAGCCCGTAATTAAACAACGCGCCCAGTACGCCGCAGATGATGCCTGCCGCCAGAATTACCCAGTAATCGCTGTATTGCAAAACGGGCAGGCCGGAAAAATTAAAAACTGTATCGCGCCCCAGTATTAAGCGGCTTGTAAAGGTTGCCGCCACGGACGCCGAAAGAACGGGAAACAGCAAAAAGCCTGAAAAATTGTGGTTGATTTCTTCCAGAACGAAAATAACGCCTGCCAGCGGAGCGTTAAAAACTGCGGCCAAGCCTGCTGCCGCGCCGCCGCTGATAAGATAGCGTTCTTCGATGCGCGGGCGTGCCAGAAGGCGGCTTACGCCCTGCCCGGCCATAGCGCCCATTTGAATGGACGGGCCTGCCCTGCCGAGCGAAAGCCCGCTGCCTATGGCAAGGGCGCAGGCGGCAAATTTAACAAGTAAAATACGCAGCCAGCGCAGCTTAAAAACGCCCAGTACGGCGCCTTTTACCTGCGGAATGCCGCTGCCCGCCGCCTGCGGTTCCGCTTTGGCAAGCCACGCAAGCAAAGCGGCGGCAATAAGCAGTGCGCTGCACCAAAGTGCAATGCCAGGTGGCGTATAACCGCCTGCAAAAACAAAGCTTTGCAAATTGGCGCGGAGTGAAGCGGCACCGGTTAAGGCAAGCCGGAAGCAGCTTATGATAACGCCTGCCAGTACGCCGGTAACAACGCCGCCGGCACATAAGCGCAGGCGGAAATAGCGCGTATTGTTAAGCAGTTTGTAAGTTGTAAGAACCCTCAGCCTTGCGTCCATGGCTCCTCCGTATAATCGCCGCGGGCAGAAACAATCCGGTAGCCTATGGAAGCTACTTCACGCTGCAGTTCGTTCAGCGCTTCGGCTGCTTCCGCTCCAGTGTGCAGCTTGTTGTCGTACAAAAGGTATTTGCCGCGTACATTCTGCGGCGAAAGATTGGGCATAATAACGTTTGCACCGGCTTTAATGCCCAAAAGCCTGCCGCCCGGGGCGAGAGTGCCAAGCGCCGTCGTTGCCGGAAGAAGCACATGCGGAAATAAAAGCCGCAGAACTGCAAGCAGCACCAAAGTAAGTTCCACGCTGCCTGCGGGTTCGTCCTTAAACGGCGTATCGTGATGGGGAATGAACGGCCCTATGCCAATCATCTGCGGGCGCAGTTTTTGCAGAAACATTAAATCGTCCGCTAAATTTTCCGCCGTCTGGTAAGGTGAGCCAACCATAAAGCCAGCGCCTGCCTGATAGCCGAGTTCTTTTAAAGTATACAGGCACTTCTGGCGGTTTTGGGCGCTCAGTTCTGCCGGGTGCAGTTTGGCGTAATGCGCACAATCTGCAGTTTCGTGGCGCAGAAGATAACGGTCGGCGCCTGCTTGTTTCCATAAGGCGTAGGTTTCACGGCTGCGCTCGCCGATGGAAAGGGTAACGGCGCAGTCAGGATGCTGCGCTTTAATGGCGCGCACAATGGCGGCGATATCATCGTCACTGTAAAAATAATCCTCGCCGCCCTGTAAAACAAAGGTGCGGAAACCAAGCCCGTAGCCAGCATTGCAGCATTCCAGAATTTCTTCCTGCGTAAGGCGGTAGCGCGCGGCATTTTTGTTGCTGCGCCTTATGCCGCAGTAATAGCAGTCGTTTTTGCAGTAGTTGGTAAATTCTATCAGCCCGCGCACAAAAATCTGCCTGCCGAAGCTTTTTTGTGCTGTTTCCTGCGCCAGCGCAAAAAGCAGGTTTTTATGCTGCGCGCCCTGTTTGATAAGCTGCAAGGCTTCGGCTTTATTAAGGCTGTGCGTATTGTTTAATTTTTCTATCAGTAAGGCTGTATCCATAAATAAAAACTCCTTTAAATACTTTTATTATATCATGTTCCGGCAGCGGCGGCTGCAAATTTGCGGCAGGATTTTTGGCGGCGGCGGAGAATTAAAATAATATTAATTAACTTTTCGCTGATTTTAAGTTTTGGAGGAAAGAAACAAAAATGTTTGATAAGGTTTTGCTTGCAACAGATTTATCGGAGGAAGCAGACGGCCTGCTTCCGTGTTTTTACAGCTTGTGCCCAGATGACGATACCGAGGTTGCGGTAGCGCATATTTTTAAAGACAAAGAGGATGCGGAGCCCGGCAGCAGCAGCTTTAAAAAAGTGCAGAGCCGTGTGCGGGCCGTGGTTGCCGAACTGCGCCGCGCCGGATATGAAAACGCGCGTGAAATTTACCGCAGCGGCGAAGTTTTTGAGCAGTTAACGGAAATTGCCGATGATGAGGACGCAGGGCTTATTATGGTGGCGTCGCACGGAAAAGGCTTTTTTAAAAGCGCGCTTTTGGGAAGCACCACCTTTGATTTGGCGCGTGCTACCGACAGGCCGCTGTTTGTTTCAAAACCGGTGGAAGATGCAGGCGATGAACTGCTGCAGAAAAATCTGCTGCACCGCATTCTGGTGCCGACCGATTTTTCGCTGAAGTCTTTGTCGGCGCTGGACGTTATCCGCATGCTGCGCGAGCATATCAGCGAAGTTGTGTTTGTGCATGTGGTGGAACGCAGCCGCAGCCAGGATGATTTGGAAGATAAAATGAAAACGGCTTCAAACCGCCTGCAGGAACTGGTGGACGAAATGAAAATTTTCGGCATTAAAGCAGGGTTTCATGTACGCAAAGGAGCGGCTTCCAAAGAGATTCTGCGCATTGCCGAAAAAGAGGACGTTTCGCTGATTGTAATGGCCAAAACGGGCGCGGGGCTGGTTAAAGGGCTGGTAATGGGCAGCACGGCACAGAACGTAACTTTAAATTCCGAAAGGTCGCTTTTGCTTTTGCCGCCGGAAAATGCAGCGGATGATTAAATAATTTGCAGAAAAATTATGTAAAAACCTTGACAAGTAAGCAAAATATAGGTATACTGTTACTTGCGGCTGATGCCATAGCCGCAAGTTTTCTTTTGCGGCAAAAACCAAATATTTATCACATTTTCAACACGGAGAGATGACCGAGTGGTTGAAGGTGCACGCCTGGAAAGCGTGTGTGCGGGAAACCGTACCGAGGGTTCGAATCCCTCTCTCTCCGCCACTTAAAAACTGCCGCGTAAGCGGTTTTTTTATTACTTCTTTGTAGGACCGCAGATGGCGGGTCCTGCGCAATGAAAGCCTGTGAACCGTGTCAGGACCGGGAGGGAGCAGCACTAAGCAGTTACTTGCATGTGCCGCAGGGGTGCCTGCATTTGCGGCCCTACAAGGAAGTAGCTTAAGCAGCTCTGATGGGCTGCTTTTTTTGTTAATTTTGTTGTACTTATGGGCAGAAATTTTATATAATTATGTGGTAGGCATATTATAAGGAGGTGCGGCAGTTGGCATACGTTGCGTTATACAGAAAGTGGCGCCCGCAGGGGTTCGATTCCCTCGTAGGGCAGGAGGCGGTGCGTACTGCGCTTACCAATGCGCTGGAAACTGGTCGTATAGCCCATGCCTATCTGTTTGCCGGGCCGCGCGGAACAGGCAAAACCAGTACGGCAAAAATTCTGGCCAAGGCTGTTAACTGCGAACACGGGCCGACGCCTAACCCCTGCAATAAATGCCAGAACTGCGTGCGCATAAATGACGGCACATCCATGGATGTGTTTGAAATCGACGCAGCTTCCAACCGCGGCATTGATGAAATCCGCGATTTGCGCGAAAAAGTTGCTTTTGCGCCCGTAAACGGACGTTATAAAGTATATATTATCGACGAAGTGCATATGCTTACGACGGAGGCCTTCAACGCGCTTTTAAAAACGCTGGAAGAACCGCCGCCGCATGTAATTTTTATTCTGGCAACAACCGAGCCGCATAAAATACCGGCAACAATACATTCGCGCTGCCAGCGCTTTGATTTTAAGCGCGTAACCGACAGCGACATTGTTAAACGCCTGCGTGAAGTTGCCGACGGCAGCGGCATTGCAGCTGATGACGATGCCTTGCAGCTGATTGCCGTGCAGGCTGACGGCGGCATGCGCGACGCATTGAGCCTTTTGGACCAGTGCGGCGTTATGGCAGAGCGCGTAAGCGCTGAAACCGTGCGCAGCGTGCTGGGCATTGTAGGGCGCGAAGCCCTGCGGGAACTTGTAAAAGCGGTTGGCGAAGGCAATGTGCCGAAAGCGCTGGAGCTTTTGGAGGCCCTGCTTGCAGGCGGCAAGGATGTTAAGCAGATTATTACGGAACTTGCGGAATACCTGCGGGCAGTGCTGCTTTATAAGGCTTCGCCTGAATACCGCGAGATTTACCTGACTGATACTAAAGAAGCAATAGCGGCTATGGAAGGCCTGTTCAGCACGGACAGGCTGATGGCGGCGCAGGAACTCCTGCACCAGTGCATGCTGGAACTGCGGCAGAGCGTGCGCGGCAGAATTGCCGCGGAAATGTGCCTGTTTGATTTGTGCCGTGTGGAAGGCAGTACGCTGGCAGCTTTAACCGCGCGCGTGGAAAAACTGGAAGCCATGCTTGCCGGAAGAATACCGGCAATACAACAAACGGTTTCTGCTGCGCCTGCGCCGCAGGATTATCCTCAGCAAGCAGTAACTGCGCCGGAAACCGGGCCTGAATTCGGCTATGTGCTTGACGAAGGGCATGGCATTCACACCGAAGCGCCGGAACCGCAGCCTCAGAAGGCTGCTGCGGAAGCAGAAAATTATCAGCCCGCGGCTGAACCTGTTAAAGCCGTGCCTGTAAAAAAAGCCGCTCCGGTGCAGAAAGCAGAGCCTGCTCCAATTATGGAGGCAGATGCCGCTGCCGGAGATTTGTGGCAGCAGGTGCTTGAAATTTTAAAAACGGAAAAGAAACGCTCCATGGTGGCCTGTGCTGCCGGGGGGCGTGCAGTAAGCTATGTCAACGGTATTTTAACGGTTGCTTTTAAAAACAAGTTTAACTGCAAGCGTATGAATGCCGATGATTATAAAAAGGCTTTTGAAGCCGTTTTGCTGCGCCTTGCACGCTGCGAGGTGCGCTTAAACTGCGTTGAAGAAGCCGGACTTGTGCAAAAACCGCCTGCACCGGTGCCTGCAAAAGGGCAGGAAGAAGAACTTGAGCCGGTGGTAAAAAAAGCCATGGCTGCTTTTGGCGGAACATTGCAGAAACTGTAATCAGTAAATTTAAGGAGGAATTTATTTATGTTTAATCCCGGAATGGCAAATATGCAGGGTATGATGAAAAAAGTACAGAAAATGCAGCAGGATATGCTGAAAATGCAGGAGGAACTGAAAAAACGCACTGTTGAAGCAACTGCCGGCGGTGGTGCCGTTACCGTTGTTGTAACCGGCCGCAAAACCGTTGAAAAGGTTACCATTGCCCCCAGCGCAGTTGACCCCGAAGATGTGGAAATGCTGGAGGATTTGGTTACTACTGCCATTAACGAAGCAATGCGCAAGGTAGATGAAATGACAGAAAAAGAAATGGGCAAAATTACTGGCGGGATGAAACTGCCGGGCATGTTCTGATATGGCGCGCCTGATACGCCCGCTGGCAAACCTGCATGAACAGCTGCGGCGTTTGCCGGGCATTGGTTCCAAAACGGCGCTGCGCCTTGCCTATCATATTATTAATATGCCGGCAGAGGATGTGCAGCGGTTGGCTGCTGCTTTGGTTGATGCCAAACGCCAGGTATGCCTGTGCCGTACCTGCTATAATTTAAGCGACAAGCCGGAATGCGGCATATGCAGCGACCCCGGGCGCGACAGAAGTACCATCTGCGTGGTGGAACAGCCGCAGGATGTAATGGCCATGGAACGCAGCCGCGGGTACAGAGGCCTGTACCATGTCCTGCACGGCGCATTGTCGCCGCTGGACGGCATTGGCCCTGATAACCTGCGGATTAAGGAGCTTCTGCGCCGTTTGCAGCAGGGCGAAGTAAAAGAAGTAATTCTGGCGACCAATTCCAATGTGGAAGGTGAAGCAACGGCGGCCTATCTGGCGCAGCTGCTGAAACCTCTGGGCGTGGTAACCAGCCGTATTGCGCATGGTTTGCCTGTCGGCGGCGATTTGGAGTACGCCGACGAACTGACTTTGGCGCGCGCGCTGGAGAACAGGCTGCGTCTGTAAGAAAGGCAAGATTAAAAAATGGAAATACAGGATGCGGAAAACGCAGTCAGGGAAATCGGCACGGCAGCTATTGACGCTGTGCAGGGGCTTGATTCTGCAACGATAGAGGGTTCGCTGCCTTTTATTGCCGGCGTTTTAATTTTACTGATAGCGGTTAAATTTTTATCGCTGCCGTTTAAGCTGGTGTGGAACGGTGTTATCGGCGCCGCTGCGCTGTGGCTGGTGAACCTTATCGGTGCAGCCGTGGGCTTCGGGCTGAAAATAACAGTTGCCAAAGCGCTTATCGCCGGTATTTTCGGCGTGCCGGGCCTGCTTGCGGTTTTGTGCTGGGAAATATTTATAAAGTAAAGTAAAATGCTCTCTTTGTAAGCTGTGTGCTTACAAAGAGAGCATTTTTTATAACTGCCATACTTTTTTCAATTGCAGGAGCGCCGGTTCAATATCTTCTTCGGCAATGCCTGCAAACGAAAGCAAAATTTCCGGGCTGCTGCTTTCGGCTGCTTTAACTGGCAGAATGTGAATGCCTTTTGACATGGCCTTTTGTGCAAGCTCTTCTGCCGTGGCAGCGGCGTATACCGCCAGGCGTATGTGCAGGCCGGATTCATAAGCCATAATGCTTGCCTTGCTGTCAAAAATATTGGCAAGGGCAGTGCGCAGCAAAGTGTTTTTTACGGCATAACGGCGGCGCATTTTTTTTATATGGCGGCGCAGCCCGCCGGAGGCAATAAATTCCGCCAGGGCAAACTGCTCAATGCTGGAGGAAGTTTGGTTATACAAATGCTTGATGCGGTTATAAACAGGGAGCAGGTTTTGCGGCAGCACCAAATAGCTTATGCGCAGGCTTGGCAGCAGAATGCGCGAGAAAGAGCCGCAGTAAATTACATTCTGCCCGCCGCTCATGCCCTGTAATGACGAAATGGGGTGCGAAAAATAACGGAATTCGCCGTTGTAATCGTCTTCTAAAATGTAGGCGCTGTTTTGCTGTGCCCAGCGCAGTAAATCAAGCCTGCCCTGCGGCGAAAGCGAGCGCCCCTTGTACGGGTTGGAGGGGCTTACATAAAGCAGCTGCGGCAGTTTGTTATGCAGGTTTTCGGTGTTAAAATGTTGCACCTGCCAGCCGCTCATTGCAAAAATATGTTCCGCTTTGGTAAAGCCGGGTTCTTCAAAAGCAACTGTGTGCGGCAAAGCGCCAAGCACGTCAATAAGTATTTGCAGCAGGCTCTGCATACCGGCGCCAATAACTATCTGTTCCGGCGTGCAGATAACGCTGCGCGCCTCGTGGCTGTAACGCGCAAGCGTGCTGCGCAGGTAGGGCTCGCCCTGCGGGTTGCCGTAACCGGCGAGCAACGCCGAATTTTGCAGGGCATGGCCAAGGCAGCGCTTCCAAAGCGAGGCGGGAAAAAGGCTGCTGTCGATATAATTATTGCCGAAGTCGTAACGTACGGCTGCGGCAGAAGGTTTTTGCGGCGGAAGAACTTTCTGCGGCTTTAGGGAAACTATGCTGCCCGCAAAGTAACCGCGTTTGGGGCTGGCAATAAGGTAGCCTTCGGCAACAAGCTGGCTGTATGCCGCTTCTGCCGTGGTGCGGCTTACTGCCAAATCGTGTGCCAGTTTACGCAGCGACGGCATTTTTTCTCCGGCCGCAATTTCACCGCTGTGTATTTTGCTTTTTATTTCATTTATCAGACGCAGATAAAGCGGAAAATCTTTTTTTTCTGCCTGCGGCAAGGTTATAAGCATAAACTATCCCCTTTAAAATTGGAAATTCTGGATATTTTTTTAATAACAGTTTTAGTATATCATAATATCTGTGCTAAAAACATAAATTTTTTGTATTACAGGAGGCTTTAAAATGGCATTACATAAGGCTATGACCATTGCCGGCAGCGATACAAGCGGCGGTGCAGGCATGGAAGCAGATTTAAAAACATTTACCGCCATGGGTGTATACGGCATGACGGCGCTGACGGTTATTGTGGCGCAGAACCCGCTTAACTGGGACCACGAAATGTACCCAATCGGCATGGATGTTATTGAAAAACAGATAAAAACCATTGTGGAAGGCATCGGCATTGACGCCATGAAAACAGGCATGCTCGGCAGCGCGGAACTGGTGCAGCTGGTTGCCGATACCATTGATAAATACAGTTTGAAGAACGTTGTTATTGACCCGGTAATGGTGTGCAAGGGCATTGACGCAATTATGGTGCCGGAAGCAGCCAAAGCTATTAAAGAAGTGCTGGTAAGCCGTGCCGACGTTATTACGCCGAATACTCTGGAAGCGGCGTATATTGCCGGTATGGATAAGGTTGAAACGCTTGACGAAATTAAAGAAGCGGCGGCGCGCATTCAGGAAATGGGCGCAGGATATGTTGTTATTAAAAGCGGCTCGCGCAATAACAGCGATGAAGCAGTAGATGTACTGTATGACGGCAAAAACTATGTTGTTAATACCGAAAAGAAAATTCCCGGCTGCTTTAACCATGGTGCAGGCTGCACATTTTCGGCAGCTATTACCGCAGGGTTTGCCAAAGGACTGAGCGTTAAGGACGCTTTGGCAGAAGCCAAGGAATTTATTACGGTGGCACTTAAAAATTCCTTCCGCCTGAACCAGTTCAGCGGCGCAACCGACCACTGCAAATGGAAGAAATAATTAAAAATAAATAATTTAAACGGGCTCTGTTTAGGCAGTAATGCTAAAATACAGGCCCGTTTTTTGTTTAAAAATTTTACTAACCGGCGCAAATACCTTATACTGTAATCAGGAAAACTGATTGAGGTAAGTATGCTTAAAAAATTTTACCATCCTAAACTGTATATTGTTATTATTATTGTTGCGCTTGTTGTAACCGGCGTATATTTCTGGCTGTGCCGCCTTGCGGGCGAACACGCGGCAGAAATTTTTAACGCCGAAATGGCGCGCCAGAAAACGCTTGAAGGCAGCGTTGCCGTTGAAAGCATTACGGCCGATATGTGGGGCAATGTTGGCTTCCGCGGGCTGAAATGGCTGGACGCTGAAGGCGAACCGGTAGTATTTGTGCCGGACGGGCGCTTTAAAGTTAAACCGTGGGATGTTGTTACCGGCAGCATAAATTTAAACAGCCTGGAAGAAGCGGAACTGAACCACCCTGTAATAGCTATCCGCTTCAATAAAGATATGCGCCCGGCTTTTTTGCCGGAAAAAAAGAAAGACTCAGGGCAGGAAACAAAAAAACGTCATAAAGGGCTGCATATCAATTTGCCCGAAAATCTGCCGCAAAGCAGCATAAAAATAAATGACTGTACTATTACCGCCAGTTACAGGCACCGTTATTTTGTTTTAAGCGGCGTTAACGCTGCTGTGCGCACGGTTAATCCGCAGGAGTTGGCGCTTAAAATTACCGCAGCCGGTTTTGGCGGCATGATGATTGGCGACGAACTGGGCATAAGCGGCAAAATACTGCTTGGCGGGGCAGAGCCGGAATGTGACTTGTATCTTTCCATGAAAAATGTTGTGCCGGAATCGCTGGGCCTTGGCAAGGTTAAAGATACCGCCAGTGTTTACGGACATGCAACGGGGCCGCTTTCCGGGCCTTCTATCGACGGCCGAATTGAATTTTTGCAGCTTAATATACCGGCACTGCGTTTTTACAAAGTTAACGGCGATTTCTTTTATAAAGACGGCAAAATTGATTTCAGCAATGTAACAGGCGGTATTTACGGCGGCACGGTGGAAGCAACCGGAGCTTATGATGTAGATACGCGCGGTTACAGCATTGATGCGCTTGGGCATGATTTAATGGCGTCCATTGCTGCCAAAACCAGCAAAATTAACTGCCGTGTGGAGCTTGATTTAAAAATGCGCAGCGACGGCAACCCCAAAAACGTGCTTACTTACGGCAGTTTTACAAGCGGCGCGGGCACATACAGCCTGATACCGTTTGAACAGATTTCCGGCAAATTTAATGACAGGCATGGCGTGCTGAAATTTACGGATGTAAAAATAAAAACGCCGCTTGGCGAAGTTACAAGCGACGCTTTTGAAATTGTTAAGGGGCGCGTGCATATTAATGATATCTGGCTGACAGCGCCGGACGGTGAAAAAATACAGGTAAAATAAAAAGAGCGTGTGCTTGAAGCATACGCTCTTTGTGTTTATGGCATTATACCCTGTGCTTGATATGGTCCAGCGCCTGGGCAAACAGGGTTAAAACGTGGTTGTCGTCAAGGCTGTAAATAACCTCCTTGCCGGTTTTGGTAAACTTAACCAGCCCTGCGTGGCGCAGAAGGCGCAACTGGTGCGAGATTGCGGACTGCGTCATTTCCAGTGTTTCTGCAATATTCGTTACGCAGGATTCGTTTTCGGCAAGCAAAGCCAGAATACGGATACGCGTAGGGTCGCCCAGAACTTTAAAAGTATCGGCCATGGGCTGTACAAATTTTTCTGCAATGGGCACATCCAGTTTTAAATTATGCAGTTTACCTTCAGTATTTTCGTTCATAATTTCACCTCTTGTTGTAACCCTTGCTGAAAAAGAAAAGCAAAACAGCGTAATATACAAAGCTGCCCATTACCGTACGGGTAGAAAAAAGCAGCGGAAAAGCAATAAAGGCGATGAGCAGAATACATACCTGCAAAAGCGAGGCAAAAATGCCGCGTGCGCGGATGGTGCGCCAGGACAGCACGCTGTAGCGCGACGCAAAAATGCCGAATAAAAAGCCGCTTAAAACATATAAAATTTGCGAAAGAAAATTATCAAGATTAAAATCCATTATTTACCTGCCCTGCCGGAAAAAGAAGCCGGAATAAGATGAGTAAGAATGCCGCTTTTTATGAGCAGCCCCGCAATTATGCTGCCGCCCATGGTGCTGATTAAAAACGGCGGCACGAAGAACCAGGCTGCCGCCTTGCTGTTTAATATTACCCAGGCAATAACCCACGCTGCCAAACCGCCTAAAATGCCGGTGCCGAAAATTTCGCCAAGCATGGCCGCGCCGGTATTATGCCAGCGGCGGTAGGCAAGCCCGGCTAAAAAGGCGCCAATCATGCTGCCTGGAAATGCCAGAAGCGAGCCTGTGCCTGCCATATTGCGCAGGCAGGAAATAACAAAAGCAACGGAAACGGCTTCTTTAGGCCCTAAAATAACAGCGCAGAGTACATTTATAGCATGCTGAACCGGAAAGCATTTGGAAGCGCCTGCCGGTATATAAACCAGATGCGCGCTTAAAGTGCCTATGGCAACAAGCAGTGCCGCCAGCGTTAATTTATGGATATTCATAAAAATCACTCCGGAACATGAAAATGACAAAAATATTTTTTATAATAATTCATACAATAATATTATACATGTTTGTAATATCTGCCGCAAGATAAAAAGGAAAACACCGTATGGTGTAGAAGTATATAGCATATTAATTGTTTGTTGTACAAAGGGGTAGTAATTATGCAGGCTTTGGAAGGAATAAAAATAATTGATTTCAGCAAATGGCTGCCGGGGCAATACTGCGGCATGGTTCTGGGCGATTTCGGCGCGGACGTAATTAAGGTTGAAGATGTAAAGGGCGACGTTACCCGCGGCTTTACGCCGGCTAAAGAACCCGGCATGAGTTACTGGCATTTAATGCTGAACCGCAATAAGCGCGGCATTACCGTAAATTTAAAAACGCCTGCCGGGCGTGAAGTTTTGCTGCGCCTTTTAAAAGAGGCAGATGTATTTCTGGAAGGTTTCCGCCCCGGGTATTTAAAAATGCTGGGACTTGATTACGAAAGCGTAAGCAAAATTAACCCGCGGCTTATTTATTGTTCCATTACCGGTTTTGGGCCGGAAGGAAAATATAAACACATGCCTTCGCATGACCTTAATGTTATAGGGCTTGCGGGAGTAGCAGCGCCGGAAGACGGAACGGATATAAGCGTGCCTTCGGTGCAGGTGGCGGCACTTGGCGGCAGTTTAAACGCCATCAGCGGCATTTTAATGGCACTGTATGCTCGCGAACGCACCGGAAAAGGGCAGCTTGTAAACGTTGATTTGTACAGCTCGGCAATCAATGCGGAAATTACGGCCATCAGCAGCGTCATCGGCTGCCGCGAAACCGGCATGCCTTCTTTCGGGCGTACGGCATCGCATTATTACAGCGTATACAAAACAAAAGACGGCCGTTATTTAAGCATCGGCACTATTGAACCTAAGTTTTGGCAGAAAATGTGCAGGTTGATTGACCTGCCGGAACTTGAAAGCCGCCAGTTTGATTTTGCCCATTCGGCAGAAATAAAAGAAAAACTGGCAGCTGCTTTTGCAGGAAAAACTCAGGCTGAGTGGCTGGAACTTATCGGCAAAGACGAGTTTTGCGTAACGCCAATCCGCACCTTGCAGGAGGCTTTGGACAGCAGCTTGACGACGGAACAGTCACAAATGCTTGTAACCAAAAAAGAAGATTTCGGAGATTATACTTATGTAAAATCTGCGGCGAAGCTGTCTGACACACCGGGCGCTATCCGCACACGCGCGCCTTATTTGGGTGAGCATACGCAGGAGGTGCTGGAAAGCGCGGGCTATACCAAAGAAGAAATTGCTGCCATGCACGAAAAAGGGGAGATATAAATGGCATTAAAAAATTTTTTTAAGTTATTTGCCGGTTTGCTGTTTGCCTTTTACTTACTGCTTGGCACTGCTTTTCCGGCAGAAGCCGGCATTATAAGCAAGCAGCAGGAAATTGAGATGGGGCGCGAAACCGCCATGGCGCTGGAAGCGCAGTACGGCGTTGTGCAGGATTACGAACTGCAGGAACGTGTGAACCGCATTGGGCAAAGCCTTGTGGCTGTAAGCGACCGTCAGGATTTGGAATATACCTTTAAAGTGCTTAACTGCGACGAAGTTAACGCACTGGCCTGCCCCGGCGGGTTTGTATATGTGTTTAAAGGGCTTATTGATTATATGCCGAGCGATTCTGAACTGGCAGGCGTTTTAGGGCACGAAGTAAGCCATATTGTTGAAAAACATACCGTACACCAGATTGAAAAACAGCTTTTAACAACCCTTTTGCTGGCTGTTGCCACCAAGGGCGATATGGGGCTTACAGGTCTCGCCTCGCAGGCACTGGCAGCAGGTTACAGCCGCACCGATGAACGCGGCGCCGATAAGGAAGGTTTTAATCTGTGCGTTAAGGCAGGCTACAATCCGTACAGCATGGTGCTTACCATTAATAAACTGGAAGATTTGGCCAAAGAAAAAGGCAATCCGGGCTATGGCCTGTTCAGCAGCCATCCGGAACCGGAAGAACGCCTGAAACGCGTAATGAAGCAGATTAAAAAGTTAGACCCTCATCCCGATATTACGGTGCATGAAGACGGCACGGCAACCGTACACGAAGGTGACTGGACTTTTAACATTACCCAGACCGTGGGCAACGACAAGCCTGAATACCGCGCCTATATGCTGGCAGGTTCGCTGTATGTAGCGCGTCAGCGCGGGCCTGTTGACCCATACCGTTTTATTGTGTACGACAACGGCAGCAGCGCAACGCTGTACTATGAAGACGTTCAGCTTTTAACCGTATATAACCAGGATGCCTATGCCGCAGGCTTTGGCGATGCAGGCAGCTACGCCAACGGCTGTGCCCAGCTTTTGCGCGAATGGGCGTCGGTAGCCAATGCCAATGACGCTGCTAAAGCCGATAAGGATAAAGATTAAAATAATATTTATGGAGGAAAAGAAATGAATATAGATGAATTCTTTAAGAAAAAAGTTGAAAATATAATAAAAAATTCAAAAGAAGGTGAAATCTATATTTTTAAAGGCTTTTCTATTAATCAAATAAAATGGATTATACAACATCCTAATAGTTTATTAAATGATAGTAATTTATTTAATGGAAATGAGTTGAATTTAGAAGTTATAAATTCTTCATGGATTACTATAATTAGTAATATTAGTACTTCTAAAAAGACTTTAATTGGTTTTTACGAAGAATTGTTGGTAATAAAAGATGAATTACTTAAATTGCCAGTAAATAAGTTTATTATAATTGAAAATAATATTTTATCACCATGGGTTCCTTCTTTTTTATCAAGTGAAATTAATGAAAAAATTTTTGATTTTTTGAAATCTGAAAATGAAACCGAGGATTCTACAATAAAATTATTATCAAAATATTACTGTGATATAAAATTATTGCATAATGAAAAAGCATTAGCATTGCCGATAATTTTAGAGGGAAATAATATTATTTATGAGAAATTTTGGGAAGAATATGAAGATATAAATGGTTTATTGGAGTGCGATAATGATAATGATATAGTAAAAAAAATAGAAGTCGGTTCGATTGAATATTGGAACTACTGTTTAAGTTGTTCCGAAGGAATGTTTTATCCAGTAGTATTTTTGAAAAATCAATCTAAGAATTTTCAAAATTGTTTTAAAGGATTAGTAGGACTTCTTTTAACATTTGATATAAAATTTAAAATTATTGAAATAAAAAATACTAATAAGAAGATTATTAATGATACTGCTCCTTTTATAAAAATTTTAAAAAAGTATTGGGGTGAATCGGCTGAATTTAGAAAATTAAAATTTTATAAAGATCCGGATATTTCAAAAGATATAATAAATATTTCTCAAGGGGAATTAATTGCTGAAGTAGTAGAACAGTGTGAATTATCGTTGAATAACTATGAGTATCAGAATATATTTATTACAGCTCCAACTGGATCTGGCAAATCAATACTTTTTCAAATACCAACTATTTATTTGACAGAAAAATATAATTGTGTTGTTATAGTTGTTTCTCCATTAATTGCACTAATGAATGATCAAGTTATTCAGCTTGAAAAACAGGGAATAAAAATTGCTTGTTGTATAAATTCTACAATGACTATAGATGAGCGTAGAAAAATTATAGAAGAAATACAGAATGGTAAAAAATCATTATTATATTTAGCTCCTGAATTTTTATTAACAGTAGATTTGAAAACTTTTTTAGGTGGCAGAAAAATAGGATTAGTCGTTATCGATGAAGCCCATATAGTTACAAGTTGGGGAAAAGATTTTAGAGCAGATTATTGGTTTTTAGGTGATTTTTTAAAAAAAGCTAAACGTAATGGCTTTAACTTTCCTGCATTGTGTTTAACGGCTACAGCTGTTTATTCTGGAGATGATGACGTAGTAAATGATACAATAGATGAATTGGGATTAGAAAAAACTATTATACATTTAGGTAATGTTAAAAGAGAGAATATAAGTTTTGATATAGTTTGTCATAATAGTGATAGATTAAATACAAAAATTGAGAGTGAAAAATATAAATTGACCATCGAAAGATTAAGGAAATATATAAATTCTAATAAAGAAAAAGTTTTAGCGTATTTTCCATATAGACGTCAAGTCGATGAGATATATACACTCATGGATGACTATGAAAGGATAAGAATAAGTAGATATCATAGTAAAGTACCTGCTATTGTTAGAAAAATGACAGAATTAGCATATAAACAAGGAAATGTATTAGGACTTGTTTGTACAAAAGCATTTGGAATGGGAGTTGATGTTGGAGATATAAAGCATGTTATACACTTTGCTCCAACAGGTACTCTTGCTGACTATGTACAAGAAATAGGACGTACTGCGAGAAATAAGAATATGGAAGGTATAGCTCATATGGATTATTTTAAAGGAGATATACGCTATGTTCGTATTTTAAATAGTCTTTCTGAAATGAGGCAATATCAGTTACAGAGTATATTGAAAAAGATTTCGTCTATTTATGAGTTAAAGAAAAAAAGAAATATTTTGTTATCTGTAGAAACTTTTGAATATCTTTTTAAAGAAAATGATGTAGAAAATAAAACAAAAACAGGTTTAATGCTTTTAGCTAAAGATTTATTATATAAATATACGTTTCCAGTTCTTATAGTTAAACCAAAACTAATGTTATCTAAAAATTATGTGAATGTACCTTTTGAAATAGAAGATGTTATATTAAAAAAATATGGCAATTATATGGAAAAGCAAAATAATATAACTAAACATCATATTATTACCTATTATGATAAATTTGGAGAAGCAAGAGATACTTTTGTTTCTAATAGTGGTAATATATATGTTATTGATATGGCAAAAATTTGGGAAAATTTTTATCCTGATTTAACTTTTGGAATGTTTAAGAAGAAATTCTTTGAAGAAGTAGTAGAAATTAATGGAGAAAATTATAAACTTAATCCTCGAGTAAGAGTAGAAATTAAATATGAAGATAAATTTGAAAATGTTTGTAATAAAGTTCAAAATATTGTGGATTCTATTGTAAATATTTTTGCTAAGCATAAAAAATCAGAAAATAATAAATTATTTACTTTAAAAGAATTTGAAAAAGAATTAAATACAATGTTTGAGGAAAAAATTATATCCCACGATAAAGTAAGTTTATTATTAGATATTTTCACAGAGTCAGTAAATGAAAGTGCAAATTATAATAATGATAAAAAACAATTGCGCGTAATAAGAAAAAGACAACAAACTAATTTTGATGAAACAGTTTATTTTGTTAGTAGTTCCGCATATTCAAGATTGACAGCATATTTTATGAAAAAATTAAAACAATGTAATCCAGAGAAAAATAATATATTTTACAGATATTATCCGTTAAGTAAAGATAAAAGTATCGATTGTATGCCGTTGTTGCGATTGTTGGAGTTGATAGGATTGGCAACATATGAAATTAGAGGTGGAGAGAAAGCAGAAGTATTTATAAGAATAAATGATCCCAATAAAATAAAAAATTTATCAATGAATAATTATAGAAATTCTATTCTAGACTATATTCACAAGAAACATATACGTAATCAATATTTATTAGCTGCATTTTTTGATAAAGATTTTACAACAGAAGAAAGATGGAATATTATAGAGGAATATTTTTTAGGAAACAATAATTATGTATATGAAAAATTAAATATGAAAAATATTTGAAGTTTTGTAAAAATGGGTGTCTATAACAAATATTAATGATGCGGTTAAAGGATATAAGGTCAAATGACAAACAGTAGTATTTATACCATTTATACATTTTTTAAAGTTTAATATTATTATGTAGTAGAGAATTTACGTACTTTAATTTAAGCGACATTATTTCATTGCTTTGCGGAGAATATTGTAAATTTTTACAAGGTTTAACTTGAATTGTAATAAAAGCATATATTATTCATTAATAGTATTTATTATCGGAATATGCGATGAAAATAATAGTTTAATAGTAAAAAATCTTAGTGAAAATATAAGTGTATTACGTTATAAGTGATTATAATACTATGTTTGCTGTTTTATAAAAAAATTATGGCAATTATTGACGAATTTTGATGTTAAAGGTGAATTTATGGACTTAGGAAAAATTATCGCGTTTAACTTAAATAAACTGCGTACGGAGCGCAGCCTGACTTTGGGGCAGCTGGCAAAACTATCCGGAATCAGCAAAGCGATTTTGTCGGATATTGAAAAAGGGGGCAGCAACCCTACCATTAACACTATCTGGAAAATTGCCAACGGGCTGAACGTGCCGTACACGCGCCTGATGGAAGTTAAAGAGCCGGACGGTACCGTAGTGCGCAGAAGCGACACGGCGGAGCAATGTGACGAAACGGGCGTATACCGCGTTCACTGCTATTTTTCTACTGCACCGGAACGCAATTTTGAACTGTTTTACTGCGAACTTGACGCGGAAAGCGCCAATGCTTCAATCGCTCATTCGCCAAGGGCGCAGGAATATATTTATGTTATCGAAGGCTCACTGACGCTTAAAACAGATACTGCCGTTTATGAGCTCCATGCCGGTGATTCTCTGGTATTCAGTTCTTCCGTTAACCATACTTATATTAACGACGGCAAGATTAAAGTAAAATTTATGGTCATCAACTATTATCCGTATTAAAACGGCAAAATAAAAACTCCTGCTATCCGTGGATAACAGGAGTTTCTTTTGCTTATTGCTTAAACAACTATTTAATTATTTGTTGAAGTAACGAGCGAGCAGACCTGCAAATGCTCTGCCATGGCGGGCTTCGTCACGGGCCATTTCATGAACGGTGTCATGGATAGCGTCAAGGCCGAGTTCTTTAGCGCGTTTTGCAAGGTCGGTTTTGCCTGCGGTTGCGCCGTTTTCAGCTTCTACGCGCATTTCAAGGTTCTTTTTGGTGCTGTCGGTAACAACTTCGCCGAGCAGTTCAGCAAATTTAGCAGCATGTTCTGCTTCTTCAAAAGCAGCTTTTTCCCAGTACAGGCCGATTTCCGGATAGCCTTCACGGAAAGCAACACGGCTCATAGCAAGGTACATGCCTACTTCGCTGCATTCGCCGTTGAAGTTAGCGCGCAGGTCTTCTTTAATATCTTCGGGAACGTCTTTAGCTACGCCAACAAAATGTTCAGCAGCCCAGGTCATTTCGCCTTTCATTTCTACAAATTTGGAAGCCAGAGCTTTGCACTGCGGGCAGTATTCCGGAGCAGCTTCACCTTCATAAACATAGCCACAAACTTGGCAAACCCATTTTTTCATTATTCATTCCTCCATAAAGTACAAATTTTAAAATTATCATGGCGGTTCGTTCTAACCGCTTACTGTAATGATTTTAACACAGCACCGGCAAGTTGTCAATAATAATTATTAATTGTTAGAGATTGCTAACATTAAAAATTTTGTGAAATGCCGTAAAAATATCTGTTAAAGGCAGCTTACTGCAAAATTCGGCTGTAAACAGCCTTTAATTGAAGTGCCCTATTGTAGAATAAGCGATAAATTGCTATAATATACAGAACGGAGGTATATTATGGAAAAATTTACTGTTACGTTAAACCACCATGCTCATTATGGTTATGTAGAATATGACCCGGAAACCAAAACCGCCAATGTCGTGTTGGATGTTCCGGAAGCTAAAGCAAGGGTAGAAGAATTTTTAAGCAAACCCTTAACTCTTGATTTGCCTGAAGGCGAAACTATCCGTCAGTTTGTTACCAAAACTTTAATGCCGCTTGACAGTTTGGAAAACTTTAAAAACTGCCTTGGCAGATTGTGGTTCAATACCGATGTAAGGGTAGAGTGGAGCATGCCTCCAGGAGCAATGGATAATTTATAATTGCCCGCTGCTTAAAACTGTGATACACTTAATAAGTTAATATTCGGTTCCGTAGCTCAGCAGGATAGAGCAACCGCCTCCTAAGCGGTAGGTCGGCAGTTCGAATCTGCCCGGGATCACCAGTAAATATGCGCACTTGCAAGTAATTGTAAGTGCGTTTTTTGATGCTTTTGGAGCAGCAAGACTAAATTCAAGACTGAATTTGAAGATAAAGAAAAATCCGTCAGAGGGTTGTTTGGATTCTGACGGATTTTTTTATTTTTAAATATATAACTGTTGATAAATGTAATTTTGTTAATTTATATGGATAATATTTCGTATGTCAGTGGTAACGCGTTACCGTAACGCGTTACTATAACGTTACCTGTGGATAACTTCGAAAATCGGCATTATATGGGCTTATACGGCATCGTAACGGTAACGCAGCAAAATAAAATAAAATAAAAGGCGTTACCGCGCAAATAAATAGCTGGCGGTAACGCCTTTTATTTTATAATTAAATTTTAAAAATTGGTTCAGATATTCTTTTTAATAATAAAGCCTCGAACTGACTTGGATAATTCCTTGCATATTTTCCTATACTCATATTATTGTTTACTAATTTTAAATGATTAATAATTGTTTCAAATATTGTATTAGATTCATTTATTTGTAATATGAATGGTAAATACAAAACGTGCATTAAAAATACTATATTAGCACGAACAGATAGAGGATATTGTTTTTCGCGTTCAGATAAATCCGTATAATAATTAGGTAATAGTTTCAAAGAATGTTCTAATTTGTTATTATCGTAAATTATCTTATTTATATTATTTTCGGCATTGAGTAAACTACCATTAGTATATGGCTGATTTGATAGTCCTATTAACCAATCAATAGATATAGCAAATATAGAATTCATTTTAAGCAAAAAATCAAAAGATGGCTGTGCTTTTTGTGTTTCTAACTGGCCAATAGTGCCTTTACTTTTAAATTGCATTAGAATAGCTAAATCATTCATTGATAAACCATGAGCTTCTCTAATATTTTTTAAATTGTTTGCAAAAAGTTCACAATTAAACACAACAAAACTCCTTGTGTTTATTTAAAATAAACGATACAATATAGACATAGAGCGTTTATTTAAAATAAACGATTTTAAATTGATTATTTTATTTATTATAACATAAATGGAGGTGACATTCATTTTAAAATTAAGATTCGTTCAGCTAACAAAAAATATATGGTCCGACCCACGCATCCGCAAATTGCAAGAACCAACTAATGGAGCGCAAATACTCGTCATATACCTGAAAATGCTGACAGAGTCAATCGTTAATAATGGCGTTATTATATATAATCCTGCTTTTTCAAATATTGGAGAACAAATAAGCCTAGCGCTCGGAGATGAAACGGAAGCTAATATAATGATGACCATTTCGTTTTGCGTCGGACTAGGTCTTATCAAAATTGAAGATAACAGCAAATTTATTTTTTGTGATTTTCCTTCGTTGACATCGGGTACATCAGTTCGAGGAGAACATCCAAAAATAAAAAATCCTAAAAAAGACAAGGAGCTATCGCAAACCAAAGGCGCCATAAAACAAAGAGCATATCGTTTGCGCCTTAAACAAAAGTCAACACTAAAAAAGTTAATGGAGGATATAAAAAATGCGAATTAAACGCAATATTAATTTAAAATTGACAAAAGCTGCGATAAAACAACGAGCATGTAGAGAACGTCAAAAGCTAAAAAATAAATTACAGGAGGCCCAAAAATAATGAAAGAACGTAAATTTTTTACGGTTTCACAACTTGTCGAATATTTAGGGCAAGGAGTTATCAGTCGCGGAACAATATATTTAATGATAAAAAAAGGCGATATCCCCACTGTTCGCATCGGAGAACGTATCCTTATACCTGCGAGTTGGGTTGACCAATTTATCAATAATGCGAATGATGTTGTATCAGCAAAAATAAAGGCAGCTAACGCATAATGGCACGCAGAGCTTGGGGTGAAGGGTCTACTTTTTTTGATAATACCAATAAGTGCTGGACATGGCGAGGTACTTATCTGCTTAATGGCGAAAAAAAGCCCAAAACGCTTACGGCAAAACGGCAAATTGATTTGCGCAAAAAAGTCGAACGTTTTAAATTGCAGGTAGATGAGGGTTACTTTGCTGATGATAATACTTCCCTTAAAACATGGATAGAAATTTGGCTTGATGTTATCACAAAACCATCCGTTAAAAAGAAAACACTTGATAATTATTCAGACCGCTTGCGTTATGTTATTGAAAAATTTGGTGAGCGAAAATTAAAAACTTTAGCACCATTAGAACTGCAAAATTTTTTTAACGAACTGTGTCTTACCGGCGGAAAAAAGCAGCAAGGACTTGCCGCAGAAAGCGTAAATTGCTGCCGCAGATATTTAAAGAGCTGCCTTGATTCGGCCATCCAAAATGGACTTTTAAAAACAAATCCGGTTGTCGGCACAAAGCCGCAACGAAAGACTAAAAGTGAAATGGTGGTAATGGATGACTTTGAGGTTCAGCACTTTTTGGAAGTTATCAAACAGGGTGATTATATTTACGCCGGTGCAAAAAGTCCGCGGTATATTCGCCGGGACGCAGGCACCGAATATTACATACAGTGCTTTTATAATCTCTGCAATTTGGCGTTAGATAGTGGTATGCGCATCGGCGAACTGCGCGGTTTGTCTTGGTCATGCGTTAACTTTAAAAAGAAGTATGTGGAAGTCAAAAATCAAATTGTCAAAACAGCTGATGATGATATTTTTGATGAACCAAAAACGGAAAAATCAAAGCGTAAAATTGCTATTGATGATAACACTCTAAACGACCTGAAACTCTATAAAAATTATCAGCTTGCCTATGAAGCGATGCTGGGTGATAAATTTAATAATGAGCTCAACCTTTGCTTTACGAACACGTGGGGTAAGCCTTTTGATGTATCAAATTTTCGTGATAGATATTTTAGAAAAATGCTTTTGGCTGCCGAAGTTAAAGAAGGATTTACGCCGCACTGTATGCGCCATACACACGCTACACTATTACTGAAACATGGAGTTAATATCAAAGTTGTATCGGAGCGTTTGGGACATAGCAGCGTAACAGTAACGCTCAATATATATGCGCATGTGTTGGAATCTATGGAAGAAACAGCACCATCCACTTGGGCGCAAATAATGCGCGGAGTAGAAGCTGAAACGTGAGTGTTGTTTAGGGGGTCAAGGGGGCGAAAGCCCCTCTTGCCAGCTGCGCTGGTACCAAAGTGGTACCAACGCGGGGAGCTGGCCATATAACAAATAACCAAACGAGGTGATAAATTGGTACCAACACAAAAAACAGGTAAAAATTGTGATTTGCATTTACGAGTAGATAGGCAACTAAAAATATATATCGCTGATAAAGCAAAAGAAGCGCACAAAACTATCAATGATTATTGCATTGATATACTAAAAAATTACGAGTACGCGAATAGATTAGTGCAAATCGAAAACACACAAAAACAAAAAATAAAGCTGCTATCAAACATTGCTAATAACATTAATCAGCTGGCACGTCATTGTAATACTGTCAGCGAAGCACCACAAAAAGATATTTTGCTATCAATATTTGGTGAATTAAAGAAGATAAGGTGACTTAATAATGCCGATTTTTAAGGCCATAGATAGGCCAGGCAAAAGTGTAAAAACAGTTATTGACTATGCCGCAAAGGACAGCAAAAAAGAAAAAGACGAAACGCTTTTTTGCGGTATAAACTGCGCAGATAATCCAGCCATTGCTGCATATCAAATGCAGCATACTAAAGCATATTACGCTAAATTGGACGGTCGACAATATAAGCATTATGTCCTATCGTTTGCCGAAGGCGAAATATCAAAAGATAGTGCAAAAACCTATGCAAAAGAGCTGGCTACAAAATGTTTTGGTGACCGATATGAGGTTGCAGTTGGCATTCACATCAACAGTAAAGGCGGTAAAATACACGCACATTTTATAGTTAATTCGGTATCATTTGTTAACGGAAAAAAACTACATTTTAGCAAGCAAGACTTAGAAAATTTTAAGAATTACAATGACCAAATTGCCAAAAAATACGGTCTGAAAGTTATCGACCGCAGCAAAGATGCGGTCAAAGCGCGTGGCAGGCCGCAGATGTACAGTCAACGCGAATATCAACAATTTTGTAAAAAAACAAAAGAAAGCTGGCTCGCGCAGTGCGCCGTTGCGGTACACAAAACTTTGCAAAATAATCCCATAGATTTTGCGGATTTTGCTGCCCAACTACAAGACAATGGCTAGCATACGCAGGTACGCGGAAAGAATATTACATTTGTTAATGTCAATGACAAAAACAAAAAAGTGCGAGCTAATACACTCGCACGCAAAATAAATAATGACAGCCTTACAACGGCCAATATAATGCGCGCATGCAATGTCAATAACTGGCGTGATTACGTAAAAAAATCAAAGCCAAAAATGCAAAAAACTGAACGCAAAATAACTGCTAAAACCAACAGCACGGCAACATTAAAAAATCTTGTGCGGCGCAGCAATAATACCACCAAAGGCGGCATGCGCGTAAGATTACGCGACACCGATAAAGATTACGAAATTTAAGGAGTAAATAATGAACTTAGATGAATTGAGCAACGAAGTAAATCAAACCGAAAAAGAAAAAGAAGTTACGAATACAGATATGCTGGCCTCGCTGGTCATAATCCAAGGCGAACTGCGAAAAATCGAAAAAATTATAACCGAAAATCAAAAAACTAATCAAAAATCCATAGCAGAAATAAAAATAACATTGAATAATCACGACAAAAATATTAGTGCTATTCCGGTACTAACATCCAACATGATAACCGACAAAGTCAATAATGTAGCAGCAGATATTAATAGTAGTACCAATAATATAGCGTCAGCAGCGAAGGCGATAGACGAAAGTAATTCAGCGTTTCGCTCGTTGATATATGCTTGGATAGCAACAATAGTAGTAGCATTTGCGATTATTCTGTATATCATACTGTAAAAGGAGTTTCAAAATGAATAAAAAAATACAATATAAAATCAAAAAAATTGCTGATTTAAAAGACAAAATTAAAAAATTAGAAATCGAAGTTGAGGCACTTGAAAAAGATGTTGAAGCTGCAAGAAATAAAGAATTTAGTGCTCTATCGCAAGCGTTTTTTCGCGAAGAAAATCCAGATAGAAGGGCAGAAATTGAGCAAAAAATCAAATCATTAATGAGGGGGTGACATATATGTGGATGCCAGCAATATGCCCTGTTTGCAATATGCGCTACTTTAAGCGTTCGCCAGACGATGAGATATGTCCCGCCTGCCGCGCAAAAAAAGAAAATGCGCAGCCGAAAAAAACGCAAAATGTAAAACCAAGTAATAACGAACCTATCAAGACAACCGGTACTGATAATACAGCCGAAAAAGAGCAAAAAGAAATAAAAACAAAACCAAAAAGCATAGAAAAAGTGTGCCTTACCTGCGGCAAAGTATTTAGCGCAAAAGACAACCGAACAAAATATTGCAGCGCAGAATGCCGGTACCGGTATTGGCGGCCGGGCAAAAAATCAATTAATAAAACAAAAAAAGAAAAAGTAGTATACCATAAAAAATGCGCTATATGTGGTGCAGATTTTAATACAATATTGCCGCAGAAAATATATTGTTCGGACATTTGTGCAAAAACAGCTCATAAAAACAAAAAATACATGCTCAAAATATGTGTAAAATGCGGTGCTCAATACAAAACACGTCATCACACAACAAAATACTGCCCGACATGTGCCAGCGAATTTATGACAGTAAAATAAATAGAGGTGAAAAATGATAACCGATGATATTAGAACTTACATTAGCTATGTGCAGGCTTGGGCAATTTTTTTGCTCTTGATTATCGTTGCCCGTAAGCCGGGCATTGTGGACGAAGTATTAAACGAACTTGTTGCAAAAATAACAAAACTAATTAAAATAATAATAAATCACATCATAACCGGAGGTACGAAAAAATGAAAAAAATCCTTTTGATATGCGCTATTATGTTTGCTGCTGCGCTTGCCGGTTGCGGCGCATCAGAGCAGGCCGCACCGGCTAAAGCGCCGGAAGCAGCACCCGCGCAAAAAGTGGAGCAAAAACAAAACGCCGATAAGCCCGGCGTTATAAAGGGCAAACCAATAAAAGGTAATGGCCGCAGCATGGGTCATTTTTGAATTACTTTACCGGCAATGCCGTGACAAGAGCCTGAGGGTCTCTGTTTATTAGAACGGAGGCTCTTTTTTATGTTCAAAAAATCACTTTTAGTCTTAACGTTTGCCGGAGCACTGACTATGGCACAGTCAGCATTTGCACTTACGGTATATGACCCTACGAACCATACCGAAAACCTTGCAACAAAGCTGCAAATGATAGAGCAGGTAAAAAACAGTGCCCAGCAGCTGCAAAACGATATTAAAAACCTGCAAAAGCTTGACCCGTCAGAGCTGCAATTAAGTTTGAATTATATTCAGGAAACGATACAGGATTTAAACCGCCTGCGTGAGCAGACGGACGCTATCGGCACCGAATACGATACCTTAATGGCCGAATGGGACGAAGCCAATCCGGACTATGAAGAATGGAACGGCATAGACGGCAACCGTTATGCCGAACAGGCAGATAAGCTGCGCGATAAATGGTCGAAAGCATTATTGCAGGCCTTAACCGCACAGAGCATAGCTTCACCGTCGGAGCAGCTTAAAACGGATGATGCTATGGAACGGCTTTTAAATGCAAGTCAGAATGCTGACGGTGCCATGGGCGCATTGCAGGCAGCCAATCAGCTGACGGCTCTAATGATAACCGAGCAGCAGAAAATGCAGAGCATCATGGCCGACAGCATGCGCAGCCAGTCAATGTATTATCAGCAAATAATAGACGCACAAAACCGTGCCCGGCAGCAAAATGAACGTTTTGCGGGCGAAGCACGAGATACAAAAATAACCGGCAACGGCAATACTATGGGGCACTTTCAGGAGGGTTAAAATGGAGTTAGATTTAATATTACAAACTTTTGAACAGGCCTTTACGCAGAATGTTGGAGCTGTTATGGGACTTGTGCAAAATACTATGTATATACTGTTGACTATTGATTTTGTATTGTCGGTATTAATTGCATTGCTCGGTAACGGCAATATGCTGCAATTACTGATAGATAAAATCCTGAAATACGGCTTTTGGGTATGGTTTTTCAGGATGTCGCCAACTATAATCAATAACATTGCCGACAGCATGGCTCTCATTGGTGCGGCCATCGGTGGTGACGCATCGATAATACAATCGCCAAGTGCAATAATGGAACACTGTTATTCGCTTATTCAGCCTATATGGGCATACGCAACTGAAAACTCTCTATCGATTATGGATTTAAACATTGGCCAGTTTTTTACGTTTTGTTTCACAATAATATTTATCTTCATCTGTCATTTAATAATAATGGTGCAATCCTGCGTAACCTACCTCGAGTTTTATGTCGTTAGTGTGCTGGCGATAGTTCTTATACCATTTGGGGTTAATAAATACACTTCTTTCTTGTCTGAAAAAGCAATCGGAGCCATTCCGGCGGCCGGCATAAAAATTGCTGCTTTACAGGCAGTTTTGGGCGTAACAACGCAGGTACTAAATAACATCACCATACAGGTGGAAACAAGCGATTTATATTCATTTACGGGCGTTATGGCAACCTGCGGCATTTGCGCTTTTGTCTGTTGGCAGATACCGTCCATGGTATCCGGCCTGCTTGCAGGCTCGCCGAGCCTTACAGCCAGCACAGCAGCCAGCAATGCTGCCGCGTTTAGCAGCGGTGCTGTTACCGGAGCTAAAATAGCAGGCAGTACGGCAGTTAGCGGTGCAAAAGGTGCTGTTGGTGCAGCACGTGCAGCGTCACTAATAAAACAAAAATTCATTGACAAAATTAGGTAGTATGTTATAATTACCGCGACAACTTAATAGGTCCCGCCTTTAGGGAATGAGATTTGCAGATTTGTATTCCTTTATGGTTGGGGTGGGGGCGTAACCCCTTAATTTTACTGTTTTTTACCAAAACCCTGTGGCTTATACGTTGCAGGGTTTTTGGTTTTAAAAAGGCAACAAAAAAGCCCTGATACCTTTAAGAACAGGAAAACGGTATCAGAGCCTCCCACTAAATGAATTATAACGCACAAAACTAATGCAGTCAAACTTTTTATTGTGCTACTTATTTCAGCACTTGCCACGCGAAATTATAGCATAAACTCTTAAAAAAACAAAGTTTATGCTATTGAAAGCACAAACTTTGAAATCTTTTATTGTTTATCCATTTTCATCACCGGTATATTTATTGTTTGGGTTTTCGTAAATTAAAATTCCGTCTTTTTTTATGCCTTTGATTAGGTAATCATCTAATTTTCTTTTGGTTACAGGTTCTAAAACTATATCTACTTCTTTGTGTAATGCTTTCTTTAAATCTATGAAAAGGGCACTTAACTGAAATAGACCTCGCATTTTGCCGCGTTTTATATAAAAATCATAATCGCTGTTAGGTTTAGCGTCACCGCGCGCCTGCGAGCCAAAAAGATAAACGGCTTCAAGCCCATATTTATCGGCGATTGGTGCTACAATTTGTTTTAATTCTTCCAAATCGAATGTTTTATTATATTTATCTGAACTTAATTCTACCTGTACATATTCCATGGTAACTTTTCTTATATATTCCTCTACGTTTAACTTATTTAATTCAGCAGCATATTCTACGAGTTTTGCTTCACGTTTGGTAAAATTTATAGTTACTTCCATTTCCTTCACCCGCCTGTAAATACGGTTTTGCAGAGTATCGTTAAATATATTATACTAAAGTTGGCAGTTAATTTATAGGAGTTTTATTATGGCTATTTATATTACAGGCGATATACACGGAAACCCGGAGCGGTTAAGCAACAAAAGATTAAAGCCTTTTGGGTTGGAACTTAACAACAGGGATATAGTAATTGTCTGCGGTGATTTTGGCATGCCGTGGAATGAAAATGATAAATACTGGCTGAACTGGCTGGCAGAAAAACCATTTACAACACTTTTTGTAGACGGCAACCACGAAAATTACGATTTATTGTACAGCTATCCTGTTGAAACTTTATTCTGCGGTAAAGTCCATAAGATTAAAGATAATATATTTCACCTTATGCGCGGCGAAGTTTTTAACATTGATGGCCTGACATTTTTTGCTTTTGGTGGAGCAACTTCGACCGATAAAGCTGGGCGTATCGAGCATATTTCATGGTGGCCGCAGGAAAATTTCTGCCTGGCAGAATTTGATAATGCTGCCATGAATTTAGAAAAAGTAAATTTTAAAGTTGATTACGTTATTACCCATACGGCACCAATACGCTTTTTAGAAAAAGTGCCTGACGCTGCCAGCAGAGCGGCGGAATGCAAAACATCCATAATGCTTTCGGAACTGGAACCGCTTATTGAGTACAAGCACTGGTTCTTTGGGCATTTCCACACGGATTATCACCGTAAAGAATCGGTGTGCAGCTGGATGTATAAAGAGCTGCTGCCTTTAAACAGTAAAAGGGCTGTGTATTGGAGCATAGACCCGTCATGTTATGGCGAAACAATAAATTTTTATAAACCGTTTGATGAATGTACCGCAAAAAAATACTTCTACGGACAGGGCGAAAAAAGCAATTTGTGGTACAGAATTTGCTGCAAAGAAAAGGCTGCTGTCAATAAAGGTGAAACAAAGCAGCATTACAGCAATTTTATAATAAGGCCTATGAACAGGCAGTTAGAAGAAATATTAGACGAATAAGCCGGTGATAACATGAAACAAACAGTAGAAATGGAAAAATGGCTTGCAAAACGCAGGGAAATTCTACAAAACACTAAGCCGGAACACCGGCCGCGCACAATGGAACGCCCTTTAAAATCCCGTTCAGCGGAAAAACGGCGTGCATTGGCGTCGGCCTGCAAACATGCGTGGGACGATGCTGTTAAAAGCGGCAAAATAATAAAATCCGGAAACATATATAAAATAAATGATTTGCAGAACACGGCTGATGAATATTTAGCGGTAGCAGCGCGGTTAAGTGCTGAAAGCGGCAGCAATATTGTTATTGCTGGCAGCTCTGCCGTTAGATTTTACAGTGCAAACAGTTATTTAAATACTACACTTGAACTATTTGCCGAAAATACGGAAACGGTATCAGCCGCTCTGAAAAGAGCCGGTTTTAAAAGCGATGCAAAAAGCTGCTGGAACAGTGATAATTCTGTTATACAAATCTGCCTTATAGAACCTAAAAACGATAATCTGTATAAAGAAACAGATAAAATAATAACGCCTTTAGGAACCGTTCTTATAGCCAAAAAAGAAAATATTATATTACAGCGTATAATTGACGGCGTGGATTATGAAAACACTTCTGAATGGGCAGAATACCTGCTTTTTACCCATTTTGATGATATTGATATGGAGTATTTGCAGATGCAGGCCGATAAGTTAAACCGTGTTTTATCTGATGTGAAAGTTCACGAAATGAAGCAGTATTTTGGGTCGCTATTGGATAGTTTGAAAGATAAGAACAAGTAAAATTAAAGAGGTGTTATTATGAGTTTTACAACCAGCGCATCGCAAACATGCCAGGTACGCTCATCAATCAGAACCATAACTGAATTACCATACCAAACGATGGCAGCCATTTTTAAAAATGAAATTCCATATAACGAAAAAGAACATAAACTTTACTTTTTAGGCTTTTTTGAAGAATGCTGGCCGGAGTTAATTAAACGTTTTATGGCAGAACAGGGAATTACAAGACAGCAAATTATAGATTTGTTTTATAAATTACCACAGGATTATGGCGAACTTTACGACTTTAAGAAAGCATTAAAGAATGGAGAATTTTAAATAACATAGTAAGTATACTTTACCTTTTACGGAAAGCGTGGTACAATGTACTTGACAAAGGAATGCAATTATGGGGACATATGAGATGACTCCAAACAAAAAGCCCCAGAGCTGGAACCTCCGGGGCTTTAATCTTTTATTTGACCTTCTACAAAAGCGGTGATACAATATAACTACAAGGATATAAAGGGTGTCATCAAGACGACCTAAACGAAAAGCCCCGGAGTGCCAGCTCCGGGGCTTTTCTATTCCCAATTTTGGACGTGGAAGGGCTTAAATCCACAGGCTAGTTACCGACTATTCGTCGCTGTCTAACCATTTGATGACGTAGTGCGCTGCTACGGCAGCCGCGACAGCAACAATGAAGGATATAAAAGGTGACAAGCAAGACACCCCCTTCCTGTACCAGTATGGGGGCGGTAACCATTGTATTATAGCATACCTGTGATAAAATGAATATACGCCGTACTGCTCAAACAATAAGCGGAGCGAGTAACGGCTCCCATATGCAGAATTGCAAAAGCCCGGCTAGCATATACCGGCCGGGCTTTTGCAGGGGTGTCGAAATGCTTATTTTAGGTTTGATAATGCTACGATAGTAGCAAATATATTATATCATGCCGTACGGAAATGTAGTAGAATATATACGAAAAATACAAAGGGAGCTGATAATATGGGATTAGAAAAAGCAATCGCCCACGGCAAGGAACACCGCAAACCTTATAATGACTCACGAAATGCCGTATAAAGCCGTTTAAAAGAGTAAGACATAATAATATACCAATATGTAATAAAAAACGCATACAGCGGCATTTACGGCGGCGTAATGGGTGTATTTATTTTGTAATGTTAGTCTGTAAAAATATTGACTTCTTGTAGATTAAACATATATGACATATTAAACAGATTGCAAGTATAAGAAATAATCAAAAAAACGTAAGACAAAAAAGGGACTAATTCTAATTGAATGAATTGAAAATATATGAAAAGGTTTACAAAATTTACGCATTATACAGCAAAATTCTGCATAAAATGAAGGAATATTACACATAAAAACGTTAATTTTAATATTGTTAAAACTCCTAAGCGGTAGGTCGGCAGTTCGAATCTGCCCGGGATCACCAGTAAATATGC